>Ga0182024_10001699_pt1 | contig 55915 bp, 58 predicted proteins | sample P32metaG_FD_120480 | JGI IMG/M metagenome (GOLD analysis project Ga0182024, IMG submission 120480) | Permafrost microbial communities from Stordalen Mire, Sweden - P3-2 metaG (Illumina Assembly) | ecosystem: Environmental > Terrestrial > Soil > Wetlands > Permafrost | place: Sweden: Stordalen...
GTCGTACAGTTCGGCTCGCCATGCCGCGAGCGCGCACAGCGTCTCGGTGGTCGCGTCGCTGCTCCACCATTTGTCCTTGAGTGCTTGTAGCTGTTCGGGGTAGCGGCCGTGCAGCGCGACGATCGCGCCCCACATCTGTCGGCGCCACTCGGGGTCGCCGCCGTAGGGCTCGAGCCAGGGCGCGCGCTCGCCGCCACGGGCGCCTGTCAGTGCGGGCGTCTGGCGCAGTGGGCGGACCTTGCCGTCTTTGGCTGCTTGGGCGACGCCGGACTGCACCATCTGCGCGGCGAGTGTGGAGGGCGGCGTGTCTGCGGCGGCGGCGAGCTCGTGTAGCTGCTGGTCTACGGGGTCGGGGAGAACGATCTGTCGTCGTTGGCTCATCGTGTCCTTTCGGGTGCTGGTGGGTTGATGATCCGGTTGATCGTCTCGCGGACGATCCCCGGTATGAGGCTGGTGCGGCTGGGTGCGATCGGAAGGTGAAGGCCGGGGCCGTAGTCGGGGTCGGGCAGTTCGGGGTGCGCGAGCGATGGCGTCTGTGCGTGGCTTCGGCTCATGTTCTGCGCGAGCCTTTGGATGCGGTCGGTGTCGTGGCCTTCGACGCCGAGGTCTTGGCGGGAGACGTACCAGTCGGTGCCTTGGCGGGCGCGGGACGCCTCGACGTAGGCGGGCTCCTTGCTGGTCTGCCAGCCGCCGGTGACGACGAGCGTGCGGGTGACGGTGGCGCCCTGGGCGCGGTGGATGTGCTGGGCGTAGCCGAGCCTGAGCTTGCCGAGATCCTCGTCGGCGAGCAGCTGCTGGCGGCCGGTGACGTCGAACTCGACCAGCACCTCCCCCGTCGGGGTGATGTCGAGGATCTCGCCGCGGCTGCCGTTCTCGATCCGCTCGACGCCCGGCTCGCGGTGCTGCTCGATCAGCGCGATGCGGTCGCCTTGGCGGACGCCGTAGTGGACGCCGGGCACGGGAACTTCGAGGTCGCCGAGTTCGCCGCGCTCTGAGCGGAAGTGCTGGGCGCGAGCGTTCAGCCGGCCGATCTCCTGGTTGGAGGCATCGCTGATGAGGGCGACCTCGCTGGGGTCGTGGGTCTCGGTGAGCGCCGCCCACGCCTGGGCGGCCTGCTCAACGGCCTGATCGCGGGTGTCCTGCATGTGCAGCTGTCCGCGGGCGTGGTAGTGGGCCATCGCTCGATCGGAGCGCCCAGCCCGCAGGTCTGCCCAGGCGCGCTGTTCGTCGGGGTCGAGGGTGCGGCGGATGTTCGAGAGCTGAGCGCTTGGGGCGATGTTACCGAGGCGTGCGAACATGCCGCCGGCGCCGATCGAGGGCAGCTGCGCGGCGTCGCCGATCGCTACGAGCTTTGAGCCGCTGTGTTCCACGACTTCGGTGAGCCGCTCGAGCCGGTCGGTGTCGGCCATGCCCGCCTCGTCGAAGTAGATCGTGGTGTCCTCACCGACGGTGAGCTGGCCGCGCTCGACACGGGAGACGAGCGCGTCGAGCGTGAGGGTGTGCCCACCAAGAGCGGGGCTGTCTTGGCCGAGGCGCTGCGCGGTCGAGCCAGACACGGCGATCCCCAGCGTCCGATGGCCACCGTGCTGCTCGGCGCGGGCGGCGGCGTCGATGACGACGCCCTTGCCGGTGCCGGCGGGGCCGACGAGGATCGCTGCCCGCTCGGGGCCGGTGATGACCTGGAGCGCGTGGGCCTGCTCGTCTGAGAGGCGTCCGCCGATTCGCTCGGCGACCTGATCGCCGGCGAGCTCGCGGGCCGTCTCCCCCACGTCTCGGCCGCCGTGGGCGGCGAGCGCGGTGAAGCGGCGCTCGATCGCCTGCTCGCGCGCCCTGACGGCGAGCGTGGTCATCAGACCGCCCTCCAATGGGAGGACGCGGCGTTCGGCGATCATCGCTCGCGTGCGCTCGAGGGCCTCGCGGGGTGAGAGCTCGCCGACAGCCTGCTCGAGCATGACGGCGCGCAGCTCGCCGGGCTCGAAGGTCGCGGCGCGCTCGGTCAGGCGCTGCTCGACGCGATCCTCAAGCGGCGCCTGCACCACCGGCTCGGTGTCTGCGATGGAGCGCTGGCCGGGCTGCTGGGCGGTGAAGTCGTGGCGAGCGGCGGTCTCGTTCCATGCTTGCTGCAGGTCGGTGCGGGTGATGAGCGTCTTGGCCTTGCGGTTCTCCAGCTTCAGCGCCCTGAGCTCGCCGCGCTCGGGCGCCCGACCGTACTGCGCGCGGAAGCGCTCGGCGGCTCTGGCGACCTCGCGGCTGCGCTGCGAGAAGGCGTCCAGCAGGCCGCGCGGCACGTCGGCGATCTCGAAGTAGCGCCCATGTTTGCCGGTCCCGCGCTCAACCCGATACCCGCGCTGCTGCAGTTGGTCCGCCAGCGCTGAGCGGTAGTAGGCGCCGAGCTCGCGGGCGGAGCGGAAGACGGGGCGCGAGGCGACGGCGACGATCTTGCCGTCCTCGCGGATCGCGCTGGTGATTACCACGTGGCTGTGCAGCTGCGGGTCGGGCGCGTCGCCGTCGAGCACGCCGCGGGAGGTCGTGTGCCGGTACTCGGCGGCCACCACGCCGCGGGCCGGCTCCTCGACTACCTGCCCGCGGTAGCGGCGGCGCACGGTCGGCACCGTCTCGGTCAGGTGCCCGATGGTCTCGCTGACGGCGGCGGCGTGCGCGGCCTCGATCTCGCGGCGCTGGGTCTCGCCGGCGAGCGCCCACACCGCAGATACCGACTTCGGCGCGGAGAACGTCAGGTCGATCCCGGCAGCCCGGCTGCCGTTGGAGCCCGCGCGGCGCAGGAACCGTCCCGACCGCGGATGCTTGCCTTCCATCAGCGCGATGAAGTCGTGGCCGTCAACCGCGCTGCCCTCGATGCCCAGCCGCGCGAGCGTGTCGGGGGTGGCGAGCCACTGGCCGGGGGCCTGCGTGGGCTCCCCCTCCGGGGAGAGGTAGTAGTCGCCGCGCTCGGGCTCGATCGTCTTTGACTCCAGGTAGCGGGCGTACCCGCCTCCTTTGGAGGCGCCGATGCTGGCTGCGGTCATCACAACGGGTACTGACCCCGAGGCCCTCAGACCGGCCAACGAATTACATGGCGCGGACACAGCGCCCGCACAGCTGTGCATCTAGTCTGTCCGGGCTTGGTGGTGTGCCGCCGGCCGCGTGAGCTTGCGAGCGTCAGCGAGCGGCGAGCGGGCAGCCCGCAGGGCTGCAAGGCCGGCGTGTCACGCCGCCGGGGTCGGTGGAGAGCCGACCTTGGGAGGCTCGGTTACAGCCGGCGCAGCCGGCGTCCGGTATCTCGCCGTTGGGGTGTTGGGGCCGCGCCGTCGGCGGTCGCCGGCGCGGCGAACTGGTGGTGCTGCGAGCTGCGAGTGGTGCGGGTGCAGCGCGGCCGAGCCCTTGAGCATCTTGCGATCTTGCAGATCACTGTCTGCGGTCTGATCTTCCCCACTGCTCGAGAGCCGACCGGCGGGCGGCTCGCCCGCGGGGAGTTTGGACGCCAGTCTTGCGGTTGGGTGAAGCTCTCGACAACCCGACTGCGCACGTAGGAGCCTGGTCGGCTGAGGCTCAGTGGAGTGTGCGTGAGCTGGGCGCGAGCCCACGGCTGGGCGGCGCGTCGGGCTGGCAAGATGTGTCATCGAATGGAGCCTGCCGCGACTTTGCCAGAGACGTTCGACCCGACGCGAGAGCCGATCGACCTGTTGCCGCTACGCCCGTGGGAGGTCGGCAAGGTGCGGGCACAGCTCACTCACCTGCAGAGCGAACCGCCTGGCCCCACGCGCGAGGCGCGGACGGTTCGCACGAACGTGATCGAAGCGCACCGCGCGGCGTTGGCCGAGTATGAGGCGAGCGGCTGGTGGGCGCGACTGCGTCGCGGCCAGCGGCGCCTTGTCGCGATCCGCTCTCACCGGCCGCGCGAGCTTGGCGGGCTGCGGGTCCTGCCAGGCAAGAAGGTCTGAGCGCCTCATCCTGATGGGGCTGGCGGGTGAGCCCGGCGCACATGGAGCTGCGAGCCGAGGGAGTCCGTGCGCCGCAACCGAGCAGCCTGCAGGGCGGTGAGGGCCGCCAGCCGCGGCTGGCGAGCCGGGCGCAAGCCCGCGCGAGTGCCGGCCTCTAGGGATGCTCTGCGAGTGGTGCTTCGGCGAGGCAAAACTGCGGCTTGAGTGACGCCACGACGCACACGGCGGCAGCGGCACACACACGAGTGACGCAACGGCATCATCGTAGGTCAGGGCGTCCTCGTCGGGTCGCGGGTCGAGGCCGCGCTGCTCGGCGGCGAGGATTCTGGCGACCGCAGCGAAAGTCTCCGAGGCCCTCTTGACGTATTGGACGGCCGAGCTGAGCTGTGGCGGGTCGTCGTCGCCGTCTTCTTCACAGCGCGCTATGTCGACGATCATCCCCAGCCATCGTTCGGCGGTCGCCTTCGTGTCCGACTCGCCGTAGTGCGACAGGTCGACCCCCTCCTGCTTCCACTTGGCGATCGAGATCGCCGTGAGCAGGTCGATGATGACCCGTCCGTGAATCGCGGCGTGCAGGGCAAGCGTGTTGGCGTCCTCGAGCGGCTCCGCGAGCACGTTGGCCACGTGATCGTGGAAGGTCAACTGGACGGCCGCGAGCAGCTGCTCGACGGTCCCCCTCCGATACGGGAGCTGAGATCGTGCGGCGTAGCGTCTCGACTGCAGCATCGAGAGCTTCCGGGTCAACCTTCCTCACCCGCGCGAGCTTACATGCAGATGACTGTCTGCGATGGGCTGCGCGCGTGGCTGCGGCCGCAGCTCATCTTTTCGGCGCCTGCCGTCGTCACGCCGCGCGGTGCACGCGGCGATATCCGCGCAACGCGGAGAGCGCCATGCCCAGGCGGTCGGCGACTTGCGGCGGCCGACTCGGTGCTTGGTGGGCTCGCCGCAGACCACACACGGCCGCAGGTCTTTGTGCTCGCTGGCGATCAGCCCGTTGGCTCCCGGCTCGATCAACGCGCTCATCGAACGTAGACCTGATCGAGCGAGTCGATCCGCCGACCGTGGGTGCGCTTGCCCTTCGGCAGGACACAGCTCGGACGGTGCTGCTCGTCGGGGATCACGCGAGCGTGCTCGTAGCGCTGAACGGCGCTGAAGCTGTCGAAGACAGCGACGCTCGAGAAGCGCTCGCGCGTGGCGAGCTCGGTCAGGCGCCGGTATCCGTCGGCGAGGATCTGCGCCAGCAGGTCGTGTCCCTCCACAAGGCGGCGAAGTCCTTGGAGCAGGAAGATGGGCGTTTCCTCTCGCGGGAGCGCATCCTCAAGACCGGGGATGCGGCCCTCGAAGTCGGCGTTGTACGGGTACTTGCCGGCGGCCTTGATCTGTTCGTAGATCGTCCAGTAGCAGTCGATGAACGGGATGATCTGCGCGAGGTCGCGGTAGTCGCCGTTGAAGACCCACACGCCGAGGCGAGAGAGTTGGGCGCCGATCTCGCGGGCATGGGCGCCGGCGGCCCGCCGCGCGGCGAGGTCTTGGCCGTGGTCGCGTTCGTGCGCGGCGGCTCGGTACTCGCGCAGCAGCTCCTCGCGGGTGGATGCGCGATCGTCCTCGCCAACGATCTCGGTCGTCTCTACTTGGGTGGTGGGGCTCATGCCGTTTCCTCCAGGTTGGGCTCGCCGGGTGCGGGCCGTTGCCCGACCTCCACGCACGCGCAGCGTGCGAAGATCGGGCGGGCGAGGTCCGCGCCGATGCGACGCCGACATCCGTTCTGGCTTCGGGCAGGTGTGTCGGACGGTCAGGGAGCCGGCGTGCACGGGGATTGGTCGCTCTCGCCGTCGGCGCGCTGGCGAAGCTCGATCGGCCACCAGTCGCTGTCCTCCCATCGTGATGCGCGGGCCTCCGCTGCGTCCTGGCTTGGGAAGGGGCCGTTCACGGAGAAGCCGCCGCGTGGGTCGCCGACGAGTAGCACCCATCCCTTGAGGTTTTCGCGGGCCTCGCTCGCGCCGGCGAGAACGCCCGCCTCGAACGCATCGAAGCGGTCCATCGCTTCTATCTCCCGGTAGCTGTAGCCGTAAGCCCACAGCTCGTCTCGATCCTGCTCTGCGCCTGTCGTCGCCATGCGTGATCCTCTCTGTAGTCGTCGGCCTCACCCGTTGCGGCCGTGGAGCCCGACCGTGCACACCCGCAGGGTGTGCGAGCCTGGGAGAGGCGACGGCCGCAACGGAGGAGCGTTCAAGGCCCTGGCGAAGTCACTAATCGCTCGAGCGCTCGCTAGCGGAGAGCGTGGCCGGGCATCCCGGCGAGTGCTCGATGACGCTAGGGAGCTCCCGCCAAGGCTGGGAGAGCTTCCGGCGCATCATGCGTTCGTGCTCGTCGATCGCTGAGCCTCGTATTGCCTCGTGATGCTCGGCGGAGACACCAGCCCCGGTGTCCGGCAGACCCGCTGCCTGCCACATGCGCATGTAGGTCCCGACGCCCGCCACCGTCAACGGAGCGATCTGGCTCGTCTCACAGCAGACGATGCAGCACTCGGCCGCAGTCCCAGGCCGGGTGTCAGCGCCGTCGATGACGCGCTGCAGGATCTCCCTGCAATGCGATCGGTAGATCATGTCCGTCTTGTGCATGAGGCTGTGCGTGGGACGCAGCAGGCTGAAGCCGTGCCAGATCGGATCTGCACGCTCTGGGTGCTTCTGGCTGAGTTCTTCGATCAGGCTCTCGGCGATCTCCATGCTGCTCATGGCGGCGTCGAACTGCTCCATGAACCCGCCAGGTAGCAGGGCATCGAGTCCACCGGGAATATCCCCGTTGATCGGTACGACGGGATCGCCCGCAGCACCGTCGTGGCTGCCTGAGACGCAAAGCGTTTGCTGACCCGCCTCGTGCGGTGTAGGTGAGAGTGAAGTCTGCATTGCGGTTCTGTCCCTTCGTGGGTTCGGGCCCGCCGTGTGCGGGCCGTTGCCCGACTCCCGCGCACGCGCAGCGTGCGAAAATCGGGAGGGCGAGGTTCGCCTCGGCTACGCGCAAATCACGCAGCGTTCTGCTCGAGCTCGTAGAGGGCAAGCTGCTGATGGGTGGGCGCAGCGGCGGTGGGCGACGCTGTGGCAGGTGCCTGCCTTTCGCGGTATGGCAGCTCGCGGGTCGTGTCTCGGCCGAAGCCGGGAAGTGTCCGCCGCGGCGGGGCGCTGGCGGCCTGCAAGCCTTCGGGCAGACGGATGTTGCGCCAGCACACCCAGCCGGTGCCGTCGATGCTGTCGCAGCCGATCTCGGTGGCGTAGGCGATCCGCTTCACGCTGTTGACGCGCCCCATGTGAACCCACAGGTCGCGGCGCTTGGCCTCGCGCACGAGCTCGCGTGCGCTCGGCCCGAGCTTCCAGGCAGTCGAGCCGCCAATAAACAGCGCGTCGATGCGCGGCCAGGCCATGCTCAGCCACCCCTGCATGTGCTCGAGGCCGTCCTGTGCGACGAGGGCGATCGGCAGGCCGCGACGGGCCGGGCCAGCCCACCAGCGCTCGAACTGGCAGGCGGTCTGGTGAGCGTCGCCCACCACGTCAGGGACGGCTACGAACAGGCACCGACCGCCGACGTGATGCACACGATCGAGCATCGCGTGATAGGCATGAGGGTCGAGACCTTGGTAGCAGTCGTTGTCGGCTGCCCACGGGATGCCGCGCTCGACCGTCGCCGCCAAGGCGTTGTGGTGGCGCGGCTGGATCAGGCGCCCGAGGTTCGGGTGGGCGTGCTCGATCATCTGCGGCTCTGCTTGGGTTGCGAGCAGCAGCATCAGCTCACCTGCAGCGTCAACTGCTCGTGACCGCGGCGGTGGCCGCTGCTCTCGAGGATCGCGCCGGCGCCTATCTCGATCGGGTCGAGGCTGCCTACGTGCAGCGCGACGTCGGCGAGCCAGTCGATCGCCGCGGACGATCTCAGGTCCCGGCCGCAGTCAAGACCCGAGCGCACGAGTCGACTGGCGGCCTTGCGCGCGGCGTTTCGGCGTTCGCCGAGCGTGCTCACAGTTCCACCTCGAGCGGGCTGATGCAGAGCCCGTCGCGGGCGATGCGGGCGAGCACGTCGGTGTGTATCCAGGGGCACGGGTGCTGCTGCCCTGCCTCGGGGAGCAGGCCGATGCGACGCGCGAGCCAGCTGGTCTCGCCGCTGAGGTTCCCGCGCGTGTCGCGCTTGGTGTGTCCACATCGGCGGGCGATCTCGCTCATCGACAGCTCGCCGCCGGCAACCGCGCGCTGCACGGCCTCGCGCAGCCTCCGGTTGAGCACGATCACGCCGTCGTTGAGGCGCTGCAGCTCTGCTGCGAGGCGGCCTTTGGAGACTCGCTCAAGCGAGCAGGCGAGAGCCTGGTAGGTCAAAGCTCGCGCGGGATCGTAGGCTTGCAGGTGGCCGATGACGTCGCGGAGCGTCAGCGCGTCGAAGGCATCCTCGCTGCCGGGGCGCTGCGAGCGGGTCCAGCGCAGCTCGGGTCCGCTGCGCTCGCTGTCGAGCTCGCGGATGCGATAGACGTAGCCGTCGGCGTCGCGCAGCCTGGCGGGCGGCAGGGGCTGTTCGGCTGCGGGCGGCGGGGTGGCGTGGCGGCTGCCCTCGAAGTCTTCGGAGCTGACGGCACGGCAGCGACCCCGGTTCTCGTCGGCGAGGTAGAGGTCGCAGACGATCTGCGCGTTCTCCTCGGGCTCATCCGGCGAGAGGCGAGCCACAAGGCGCCCGTCGATGAGGGTGCCGAGCTGGTAGTCGACGACGAGCGCGCTACCGTCAGGGCGCTGGATGCGCAGCACCTCGCGCTCCTCGCCGGCGGCGTGCGGGAGATAGCGGCCGAGGGTACGGGTCCGCAGGAGCTCCGCGTCGGCGTCCGGCGTTCGTGATGGGGATGGTGCTGTGGCGGTGATGCTCATGGGCTTCTCCCTTTCGCAGGGGTCTGGGCCCGCCGGGCGCGGGCCGTTGCCCGATTCCCGTGCACGCGAAGCGTGCGATCCTCGGGGAGGGCGAGGCCCGCCGTCCGGGGGTCACGCGCCTTCTTGGCGCCTCAGCAGGCGCAGCTCGCCGTGCCCGTCGGGGGCGAGGCGATATCCGACACCGCGTACCGCAGTCAGCCAGCCGGAGGCGCCGGCGTCCGCGAGCGCGCGCCGCAGCCGGCAGGCGTGGGTGTCGACCGTTCGTGTGGAGGCACCGGGCGGGTAGCCCCACAGCTCGCAGAGCAGCTCCGGCTTGGTGTGCACGCGGGCGGGGTCGCGTGCGAGGTGAACAAGCAGCGCGTACTCAAGGCGGCGCAGGTGAATCGGTGCGCCGCTGAACGTGGCCGTGTGAGCATTGGTGTCGATGCGCAGCGCTCCGAACTGGATCACGCCCGCGGAGCTGAGCACGCCGCGACGCATGAGCGCCCGCACGCGGGCGAGCAGCTCCGCGTGGACGAACGGGGAGCGGAGCACATCGTCGGCGCCAGCGTCGAAGGCGCGTAGCACCTCCGACACCTCCTCGCCGGCGCTGATCCACAGCACGCGCATCCCTGGGTTGAACTCGGAGTCGAGCGCGCCGGCGCGCAGCGCGCGCAGCTCGTGGAGCCTGACGGCCTGCTGCGGAGTCGGGGTGAGGATGATGAGATCCGCCGCACGCTGCCCGACGAGTGCGTGCCCGCGCTCGAGGCGCGGCGCACACAGCAGCCGGTAGCCGTCAAGGAGAAGCTCGTGCGCCAGCGAGTCATCGCTGGCGCACTCAGTGATCAAGAGGATGACCTCGGGATCGCTACTCATGCTCGCGCCCTCTAAACACTCGCGGTCTCCCGCCCGCGCCGACTGCTGATGTGAGCCATCGGGATGCGCCCCAGCTGCTCAGCCTGCTCCAGGTAGTCAGCTACCAGCGCCTTGACTTCGCCGTAGCCGCCCTTCTCGTGGAGTTCCTCCTCCACGGTGTAGATCCGCCCCGCCCGCTCGGCGGCAGCGTCGATGATCCTCGGCTTGCCGTCTACGCGGATGCCGTACAACGCCCGCTGTTCACCTGAGAGCGTCGTGTAGCGCCCCAGCTCGAATGGCTCCGCCTCGGCCCGCCGCGGCGCTGGCGCTGTGGCAGGCGGGGCTGGCTCTGAGCGGCGCGCGGTGGCTCCGTAGCCGATGACCTCGCCTGGCTTCTGCTCGGTGGCGTAGGGAAGTTCGGCCTGGTCGAGCTCCTGCCTGGGGGTTTCCAGATACCGTCCGCGCCGCGCCTTGAGCGCCGTCAGCCGTTCGATTTCCCGACCCGCCCGGTAGCCGCTGCGTGGGAAGGTGAAGGTCGTGCCGGTCTGCAAGGCGAGGTCCTTGAGGTAGTTGATCTGCGCCGGGGACGCGCCGCGTGTCTTTGTACGAGGGCTCATTGTGTGAATGTCCTTTCTGTGTGGTGAGCTTGTGAACTTGCCCTCTGCTCATCACGCCCCGGAAGGAGAGTCAAGCAATTGATAATGTGAAATCTGTGCGCCCCGCAGGGGCGATTCTCAATTGCTTGAAGGCGTAGCCGATCTCTCAGGGAGGGGTGTGATAGGACTTTCGTGTTAACTCCTCGAAGCCCGCCCGGCATGGATGCCCAGGGCTGCGTTCAGCTCACTGGCCATGAACTGCAGCGCCTCTTTGACGAGCCGCCGATCGTTGTCGGGCCGCGGATCTCCCTCGACACACACGATGTTCTCGACGTCGCGCCAGCCGCAGGTGACACCCGATGACCCATGCGTCGGATAGGCGGCGAGGATGAAGCCGCCGCCGTCAGCGTCGTTGTCTCCGTAGCACTCGGCGCGCAGCTCTGCGGGAATCACGAGAGCGCGCGCTGTCTTGGCCTGCTCGAACAGGGCCGCGGCGACGTTGCCGGGGTAGTCGTCAGCTTCCAGCGGATCGTTGCGCCCGAGATTGGGGACGTACATTTCGCGCGTGATCCGTCGCCCGTCGACTTTCACGGGCGGGCCGCCGTAGCTGATGTTGATGGGTGAAGCCGGTGCGCTCATACGAGTGCACCGTTCGCGTGTGAGATGGAGTGGCTGTCGAGGACTTCTTGTGAGAGCTGCTCGGCGTCACTGGTGTCGTCGAGCAGGTAGCCGTGGCCGGCGAAGGGCTCGCGGCAGCACTCGCAGCGTGACGGGAGCTGGTCGCGCGAGACGGGCTGAATGTGCCCGCAGCACATGCAGATGAGATTTGTGTGACTCGCGCCATGCCTGATTGCGGCGATGCTCGTGGCGTTCATGTTCACCTCTTTCTCGGTGGCTGTGGCGCCCGCGGTGTGCGGGTGCCGGTGGCAGCCGTCGCCGCACCCCGACAGGGGTGCGATCATTCGCGGCTGCCGGCAGCCGATCCCCCACCAGCCGAGCGCTCTACGCGGCGAGCGCCAGCCACTGCTCGCGCTCCGCTTCGCTCGCGTTCGCCAGCCGCACGAGCAGATCGCCGTGGCAGGCGCGCGGCGCGCACCAGCATCCGAGCACCAACCCCCGCAGCTCATCCAGCGCAGCGATCAGCACCGTGTTCTCGCGCAGCCACGCTTCATAGAGCGCGATGCACTCGCCCCGCGCGCCGTGTTTGCCGACCGCAAACGGGTTGCCCCACTTCGAGGGGCGCCCGATGTAGAGGTGGTGGCGCTCGCGCTTGCAGTGAACCGCACGTGGCCTGCCGAGTTGCACGTGCGCTGGGACGAGCAGGCCGCTGGGTCGTGTGGACTTGTTCATCGCTGTCTCCTTGGAGTCGGGGTTGGGCACGCCCCGGCCTGAGCGGGCCGGCGAGGCGGGTCAAGCCAGGTCCCTGTGGGATCGCCGCCAGGCGACGCGAAGCGCATGGCTTGACGCGCCTCAAGAGCCGGTCTGCTGGCCTTCAGGGGTGGGCACGACCACGGCCCGAGCAGCGAGTGAAGCCCTCAGTGCAGTCTCAGTGGCGGGCGGCGGCTACGCGACGGTGAACTCAAGCTCCTGCCAGCGGCGAATGTGACACTCGCAGCCGTTGGCAGCGCGGAACCGCGACCCGCCGTTGTAGGTGAAGGAGCTGTGTGACTCACCGTTGGTGAACGCGATCGGCTTGGCGAAAGCGATCGCCTGCCCTTTGCGGGGTCGACCCTGCGCGAGACGGGCGCGACAGCGCTCGCGCCATTCGCGTGCGTAGGTGTTACTCGGCTCGGTGAGCTGGTCGAGGATGCGAGCGGGGCAGCGGTCCTCGGCTGGCCCCATGTCCTCGCTGACCGGCTTGGTGTAAAGCGTCCCGTCGCGGCGCTCGGCGAGCAGCACCAACCCGAAGACGTCTTGGCCGTCGCGTGAGCGCACGGCTGCGTAGATGACGCTGCCGTAGCGCACCGTGTCGATAACCCGTGCTGAGAACTCAGCGCCGAGATCGAACTCGATCGCGGCGAGTGAGGTGAATGGACGCTGTAGCTGTCCTCCGGTCCAACCCATGATCGTTTCTCCTGTGAGGCTCGAAGATGACCGCCGTCGGGCCCTGGACGGCGCTGGCACAAGAAAGCGGCGTTCGGCGGAGCACCACGGGCGCTCCGCCGAACGCTGTGGTCTGCTCAGGCGGCGAGCGCCGCCTCGGCGTGCGCCTCGGGCGCGTCCTCGCCTTGCGGTGCGTCCGCGGGCTCCTCGGGGGCGCCGGGCTCGGGGAGCTCCATCAGCCGCCGGCCTGCTTCGGCGGGCACCGCGAGGAACCCGTACTCGCTGCGCAGCCGCTGGATCTCCTCCTGGCGCTCATCGCACGTGAGGCTCGGCGCGCGCTCGGTGAACGCGGCGACCACGGTGTCGCGCTCGCGCTCGCGGCGCTCCTCCTCCGCCCGTTTGGCTTCGCGGTCTTCCTTGGCTTCCTTGATCGGGTCGCTGACGTCCGTGGGCAGCTTCTCGATCAGGATCTCGTCGAGCAGGTCCTCGACTTCCTCGCCCCAGGGGACGCCGTGCTCGCCGATGTAGCTGGCGAACCGCAGCGAGTAGTTGCTCGCGTGGGTCATCGCGATCGCGTTGTCCTCGTTGGCCCAGCGGGCGGCGGCGAGCAACGCGAGCGTGCGCCCGGCGATCTCGCTGGCGGTGTTCGCGCCGGCGAGGTACTCGCGTGCTTTGGCTTCGGTCTGCTGGTGGTTGGGGTACTCGGCCTTGATGGATTTGTTCTTGAGGGTGGTGAGGTCCGCCCAGCCGGGGAACGCGAGGCGGGCGCCGCGGGCGGCGATCTTGCCGAGGTCCCCTGCGAGTGGCGCGGCGGTGAGGATCTTCAACACCCGCTCGTCGATCTTGACCTTGGCGAGGTTGTTGAGGAGCGTCGTGCCGAGCCGCTGGTTCTTGGTGATCGTGTCCGTGCGCAGCTCGCGGCTCGCCTCGCTCGCTGCCAGCTTGGCGGCTTTCATCTCCACGTCTGACAGCGGCTCGCCGTCGCCCTCGCCGTCGTCGTCGGGCGCGCCTTCGGCGATGCCCTGCGAGGATGCCTGCTTGGCGTGCTCGCGCGCTTCGCGCGCCTGCGCACGCTGATCCTTCAGGGCCGTCTGGATGCTGTCGGCGGCGAGCTGGCAGGCGACGTCGGCGCCAACGATGATCGCCTCGGTCTTGTTGGCGGAGCGGTGCGCGGCGTTCAGCGCGAGTGCCTGGTCGAGCAACTCGCGATCGAAGCGCACGCTGAACTGCTCCGGCTCGCAGGACAGGAACTCGCACAGCTTGGCCAGGTTCGCGCTCGCCGTCTCCTCGAGCTCGAACTGCGCGATCGGGTAGCTGGCGCCGGCGACGAACACGTCATCGGGCAGGTCTTTGAGCTGCTCGTCGTATTCCCCGATGAGGACCGAGATCGGGTCTGCAACCAGGTCCTCCCAGCTCGTCGGCTCGTCCCACTCGTGGAAGGGTCCGTCGAGCACGCGCCTGGCTGCGACCGCGGCTAGATCGGCGTGGATCTGCGCGAGCGCAGCGAGCGTCTTGACGGCCATCACCGGCACGGTCCCTTCAGCGACCTGCAAGCGCAGTTGCTCGGGCAGGTCGAGAATCAGCAGCCGCTCGCGGACCCGCGCGAGCGGGACCTTGAACGCCTCGCTGATGCCCTTGCGGGTGTAGCCGTGGTCGCTGATGAGCGTCTGGTAGCCGAGTGCCTCCTCGAGCAGGTCCAGCGAGACGCCGAGCCCGTTGGCGAGCATCGCGTCGAGCAGGTCCGCGCCGGGCGCCTCGGGCTGCGCCTTGACGAGCGCGGGTGCCACCTCGACCTCGGCGAGCTGGGCGGCGCGCCAGCGCCGCTCGCCGTCGACCAGCTCGTAGTAGCCGTCGCGGTCGGTGGGCTTGACGAGCAGCGGGTGATCGAACCCGCGGGTCTTGATCGCGTGCGCGAGCCGTTCGAGCTCCTGCTGGTCGAAGTGCTTGCGCGGGTTGTTCTGCGAGACGACGATGTGATCGATCGGGATCTCACACAGCGCGTAGGAGCTCTGCGCGCTCTGCTGGTCGTCAGTGTTGCTCTGGGTGTCGCTGGTCATCTGGTCCTCCATCGAGGGTCGCGAGCCCAACCGCGGTGGCGGGCCCTGTGCGACCCCTCAGCACGCCGGTAGGCGTGCCAGCATTGGGGTCGTCAGGGCTACCGCCGCCGCGGGAGCGCACGACCGGCCGTTCTCGCACCGCCTACTTCGGTGAGAGCTGCGCGCGGGGCTCATCCGCCAGCGCCCTCTCAAGCATCGCCGCGACGTCCTCGATCGTGCCCGCGTGCCACTCGTACATCTCCACGTCCTCGTAGCGCTCGGGAAACAGGTGACGATGCAGAGCGAGCAGAGCACGCCGGGCCTCGCTGTCGTCGGGGTGCTCGCGGGCGGCGTCGGTCTGCTGCTCGACCTCGCGCAGAAACGCGCGGGCATCGCCGAGCGTGCGTGCGTGAACGACGCCGCTGCCGTCGGGGTCGGGGCCGGCGAGCTGCCAGGGCATGTCGGGCATCGTGGTCTTCTCGACCTCGACGCCGAGGCGACCGTACCGATAGCGACCCGTGCCGATGCGGGTGAGCGGGCTCATGCGCCATCACCGCCGTTCACGCCTGACGCCTGCGCGAGGGCGAGCTCGGTCTCGGTGTCTTCTTCGTCGTCGGGCACGATCGGGATGCTCAGCTGATCGAGGTCGAGGTCCGTGAGGTCCTCGGGCGTCGGCAGGCGCAGCCATCCTTTGATGCTCTCGAGCAGCGCCTCGGCGGTGCCGAAGCGACCCTCGAACTCCGCGAGGTCGCTGGCGGTGAGGATCGGCTCGCCGTCGGCCATCACGCTGAAGTACCGCTCGATCCCGCGATCGGGCTCGAACGCGCGGCCGGTGCCGGCAATCTCGCCCTCGCGCACGTCCCAGGCGACGTAGGAGATGCGCGCGAGGCGCAGCCTGGCGAGCACTGCTTCCATACCGTCGAGCCCCCACTGGCAGGACTCGAACGTGAGGTCGAGCACGACATCGCCCTCGGGTGTGCGCTTCGCGGCGAGCCGGCCACTGTTCACCTTCTTTGCGCTGAGGTCGACGCCGGCGCTGTGCAGCTCTGCTGCGACGCTTGCGGGCAGTGGTGTGGCGGGCCAGAGGATGATCGCGGCGTTGTAGGACTCGTACACGGCGAGTGTCCTTTCGAGACAGGGCTCCCGCTCGGTGCGGGTGCCGGTAGGCAGCCCTCCGCACCCCGGTAGGGGTGCGATAATCGGGCTGCCGGCGCCCCACCATTCACACTTTCGTTTTGGTGAATGTGTGACTCTGCGACGAGCGTGGTGTCATTGCACGGCGTCGGCGAGTCGCTGCAGGTGCTCTGGACGAGCGAGGTTGAACACGGGGATGCTGTGATGGTGAGCGATGCGCAGCGCCTGGCCGGTCCCGCCGACGCGCCGCCCGTGACCATCAAGGCTGCCGTCAGGGGTCCAGCACAAGACGAAGCGTGCCGGGCTTTCCAGGTCGGCGCCGAGCACCTGGTGACAGTTGCGTGCGTGGAGTGCGCGGACGGCCCGCGTCAGCCGAGCCCATGCGGGGTGAAAGCTAGCCGCGAGCTGGCAGGCTGCGGGCGTGGGCTCGCCGAGCACGAGCTGCTCCGCGCTGGAGATCGCTGCGCGGGCGCGAGCCTCGAAGCTGGGCCACGGCAGGTAGAGCTCGAGTGGCCCGTGCGCGCTGGCGCCGCGGTAGAACGCCTGGTCGGCGCCGGTGGCCATGCCCGTGCGAAGCACCCAGCCCCGCGCCGAGAGCCAGCGCGCGGCGCGCGTCATCTGCTCGAGCACGGCGGGAGGTGTGGCGCGGGAGCCAATGCCGGCGTAGGTGCGCTGGGTCTGTCGGGGCGAGCTGGTGGCTGCGGGCGCCATCGCGCGTGTCCTTTCGGTAGGCAGCCCTGCCGGTGCAGAGCCGTTCCCCGACCGTCGCGCACGCGCAGCGTGCGATCATCGGAGGGAACCTCGGCTCGGCGACCGGAGCTGGCGGGTCTCGCAGGACGCGCAGCGCCCGGAGGTCAGCGGGGCTCTACGCGCTCCAGGTCCTCGAAGGCGTCATCGGGCACGTCGATCGCGGCCTCGTATCCGAGGCCCTTGAGCGTCGAAAGGACGATCTGAACGTGCTCGTAGGCGCACTCCCTGGCTCTGAGCACGGGGTCGAGGCTCGCGTGCGGGTGCTCGACTTGCGCGATCACGGGGTCGTGCTCGACGGGTCCAAGCGTCAGGTGGGTGACGCACGTCGGCACGCCCTGGTGGCCGACGAAGGTGGAGTGAACCTCGATCGCGAGCGCGTGGTCGGGTAGCGCTGTGGCGATCGTCAGCACGTAGGGTCCTGCCCAGATGCAGGTCGTCTCGCTCGCGAGCGGACGACCGTCGAGGCTGACTGCGAGTGGGACTGTGCGACGTTCGCTCATGCTCGGCGAACCGTAGCGCGAGCGGTACTGGTACTCCGGCACTGATCGTCAGGCTGGTCGGAGGATTGCTCATGCGACGCTGATTGCTGCGAGCCCGAAGGTGCGCGCGAGGCGGCGGCGCAGCGCCAGGAAGTCGCGGTCGCGGGTGCCGGTGCCCCACAAGGCGGCGGCGAAGTCGAAGATCGTGCCGCCGTTTTTGCAGCGCGCGCCGAAGCAGTAGAAGGTGCCGTCGGGATAGAGCTGCAGGCTCGGCTCGGTCTCCTCGTGAAACGGGCATAGCACCTTGCCGATCCTGTCCGGCTCGCGTCCTGTCAGGACGCGCACGTAGTCGGCTGCGGGAATTGCGAGCAGCTCACGGTCCAGGGCGGTGCGCCCGACGCGATGACTCGCCGAGAACGCGGGGCGCTCGGGGCGGGGGTGTGAATCGTGGGGAAGCTGGGCGAGCACGTCGGCGAGCGCGTGGCGTGCGCCGTGATCGTGTTCGAGGAGCCTGACGGGCTCCGGCGGCGTGTGCTTGTGGTTGAGGCTTTCGGGCGGGCGGAGCATCCGCACGATGTCGGCGCAGCCGGGCTCGCCGCGCAGGCCGAGCGCGAGCCTGCGGTTAGCGCTCTCGACCTCGGGAGCGCTCACGCGCTCGCGCAGCTGCCAGTAGATGTGCAGGTGCCCTGGCGAGCCGGAGGCGATCACCATCGCGGGCGAGCACGCGAAGCCCTCGAGCCGCTCGCGAGCCACTGGATCGTCGCACTCGATGTAGAGCAGTTGAGACCCGCCGATCGCCGCCTTGCCGCCGCGAGCGCGGTCGCGCAGCGCAGCGCCGACGAACACGTCGGCGGCTGGCGCCAGCGCCGTGATCCGCTCGGCGATCTGATCGAGGCGCAGCACCGAGACGTAGCGGCGACGCATCATTCCCGCGGGCGGGCTGTAGCGCATGTCGAAGAACTGGTTCGGACGCGAGCCGTCCGCGAGGATGCGCAGATAGGTCAACAGCTCGCCGGCGTGATTCTCAGGGAGGCTCAATCGCGGGCCTCCGGGGTGAAGGCGGCGAGGTACTCGAACTCGCCGTTGAGCAGCGGCACCTGCTCGGGGTGGCGTGCCGCCCAGGCTGAGCACTGCTCGAGCGTGAGCTCGCCGCGGCGCATCGCGGCAATCCGCTGAGCGACGGTCATCTGCCATAGCGCGCGCAGCCGCGCGTCGCGCGCTCGAAGCCCGTCGAGGGCTTGGTCGAAGACGGTGGTCTCGTTCATCCTCGTGTCCTTTCTCTGAGAGCTTCGGCCCGCGCCCCAGGTGGGGCGCGGGCCGTTGAGCCCTAGAACCCTGGGTCCTCGCTGGAGCCGGCGCCGGCACCGACCAGCTCCCGCTCGGGCTCGCTGGTGGAGCCGTTGCCGGAGGGCAGGAACTGCACGGAGTCGGCGATGATGTCCACGGCCTGGCGCTTGTCGCCGTCTTTGGTCTCCCACTCGCGCCACTCCAGGCGCCCGTCGACCGCCACGCCGCGGCCCTTCGTGAGGTGCTGGGCGACCGCTTCGCCCTGGCCGCCGAAGACGGTGACGTCGAAGAAGTTGGGCTTGTCGACCCATTCCTCGCCGTCCTTGCGGCGGGTGTTGACAGCGACCCGCAGGTCGCAGACCGCGGTGCCGCTGGGCAGCGAGCGCAGCTCAGGGTCGCTGGTCAGGTTGCCGGTGATAACGACTCGGTTGATGTTCATTGCTGTTCCTCCGTTTGTTGGTTGGTGGTGCTAGTGACGCAGCCCAAAAAAGACGCCGACCGGCGCGCGGAGCCGAAGCCCGTAAGGGCGTAGGGAAGCCCCCGTGAGGGGGCCGAAGCGCTAGTCCGGCGGTGTCCAAACTTGGGCAAGACACGACGCGCCGACAACCAGCGGGGCCTGCTTGAACAGCTAGTCGGTTCACCTTTTCGTAGCTGGGTGTGATCGGTGCTCGACCGCTGGCTGAGCAGCATCCGCTGTCTCTCCTTGCGTGTGTCCCGGCCGCCTCAAATTGGCGGCCTTTGTGGGTACTGACCACAACTGCTCCCGAGCGGCCAACGACTTTGCGCAGCGCTCGAGCTCACGAGCGATCTCCGCGGACGGGGCTGGCTGTAGCACTGCTTGAACCGGGTTGAAAGTCGTTGGCCGGTATCGGCCGGTGGAGGTCAGTACCAGCGATGACCGAGATCGAATCAGCGCGCGCAGCGCAGCTTCACGCGCCTGCAGCAAGGACGGGGCCATGAGGGTTCACAGCGTTGGGCGGCGCCCTGCGATACGGATGCTCATCTGCCTGCTGGGCCTCGTCGTGCCGGTGGGCCTCGTCAGCGGCGTGCTGCCGTGGTGCTGGACGCAGGCGGCGTGCCTGGTCTCCCTGCACGCCCCGATCAGACTGCCCGCCGGGGACGCCGCGGCTGCGATGTGGAGGCTCGTGGTCCGCGGCGGCTGGAGCACGCCTTACCGTGCATTCCCGACGGCGGCGGAGCGCGCGGCGGCGCCCGCCGCGCCCGCATACGTGCTCGCCGGGAGCTTCGTGCTCGTATGCCTCGGCTGGATTGCGTGGCGAGTGCACCGGCGGCTGCGCTCATGGCGCGCTGGGTCTCCGCTGGGCAAGGAGCAGCGCACGCTGGCACGGCGTGCACTCGATCGCGGCTGGGTGCGCTCGCGCACGTGGGCGGTGCCCAGCGACCTGCAACGCCTGTGGGTGTCAGGCCCGGCTGCTGGCCGTCCGTATCTCGGGTTGATCGGGCGAGTCCCAGCGAGGATGCTCGCAGCCGAGCCCGAGATCCAGCCGATGGTCGTCGCGCCGCCGCGCAGCGGCAAGTCGAGCGGGTTCGTGGTGCCGTGGCTTTTGGAACACCGCGGGCCGGCGTTGGTGCTCTCCACCAAGCGCGACATCTACGACGCCACCGCTCCGCTGCGGCGCGGCCTTGGCCGGGTGTGGGTGTATGACCCGTTCGGGGATCGGGCGAGCGCGGGCTTCACCCCGCTGATTCCGGCGCGCAGCTGGCCCGGCGCGATCCGTGCGGGCGAAGCGCTCGCTTCGGCGGCGCACCCGGACAGCAGCAACGCCGCCAACGAGTTTTGGGACAAGGAGGCGGCGAGCATGTTGGCGCCGCTCCTGCACGCAGCCGCGATCAGCGGCCAGAGCATGAGCGAGCTGGTGCGCTGGCTCGACGCTCGTGACTTCACGGACGCGATCGCCTGCTTGAAGGCGGCTGGCGCCTCGGCGGCATCCGACCAGTTGGAGGGGGTCAGCCGCCGCGATGAGCGCAACCGCGAGACGACGGTGATGAGCGCCCTGAACTTGCTGCGCGCCTACCGCTACCCGCGGGTCGCCGAGTGCGCGGTGGGCGATCTCACTCCTGAGCGGTTCCTTGACGGGCAGCCGAACACGATCTACGTGGTCGCTGCCGGACACGATCAGGATGCGCTGCGGCCGGTGATCCTCGCGCTGGTCTGCGCGATCTACGAGAACGCGATCGTGAAGGCGCGCCGGTTTGGCGCGCTGGACCCGCGGCTGTTCATGCTGTTCGATGAGTTTGCGAACCTCGCGCCGATTCGCAACATCGCCTCGTGGCTTTCGCAGTGCGGGGATCACGGCATCACGATCGCGACGATCTGGCAGAGCATTGGGCAGATCGACCAGCGCTACGGCCGGGCGGCCCGTGATGCGATCTGCGCGGCATCGACCGCGCAGGTGTTCATCCCGCCGTTGGCTGAGCCAACGACCGCGGGGTATCTATCTGAGCTGCTCGGCGAGGAGCCGGTCGCCAACGCCTCGAGCTCGACCGGGCTGGCGCGGCACACATTGAGCGTCGCCCATCAGAAGGCGGCGCCATCGCCGTGGCTGCGGCAGATCGGCCGTGGGCGCGCGGTGCTCGTCTACCGCGATCTGCCGCCGGCGGTCGTGCGCGCGCCGGGCTGGTTCGAGGACCCGCGGTTCGCGCGCTACGCGCAGTTGCTAGGCGCTTGCAGCTAATCGTCTGCCACTCGTTCGTCTGCCACTTGTCTATCTGCGACTTGAGCGTCTGCGTCTACACCGAGACTCGTCGTCGGATGAAATCGACGACGGCGGATGCCGGTATGTCAGTCGCGCCGTCGAGTAGTGCGCCCAGCTGGATACCGTCGAGCGTGTCGTAGATAGCCACACGAGACAGGTGAATCCCGTGTGTTGGTGCGGTGTCCTTCACCGCGTCATAGAGAGCCCGCTGCTTCCAGCGCGGAGCGCCCTCTCCAGAGAGATCGCCTGGATCGCCTCCTCGAAACATTTGCGCACAGGACGCATTTGTCCAACGCTTCCCCCACCAGCCGGCGGCGAGGCAGTCATTCTCGTGGCTGTGGCAGTAGCGGCGATAGTCCTCGATCCAAGGTAGGCGCGCAGACCACGACGACGCAAGCGTGATGGCGCGGTAGCGATTGAAATGCAACTCCTCGTCTAGCTCGACCACGAGACCATCATCGAAGACGAGATCCCAAGGGCCGGGGCGAAGCGGCGGCTCGTCCAAGAGTCCCCCGAGCTGACGGTAGATCGTCTGCAACTCATCGAAATGCTCAGCGCCAGTTGGCCGTGCGGGAGCCTGCAAGGCGGATACCAGGCCGCCTTCGATCAGCAAGCCGGCTAGCGCGCGTGCGCGTCTACCCGTTCGCGGCAAGGCAATCGGCCTCGTCGTGGCGGGGGCCGAGCGCACCGCCAACGACGATCTGTAGCTCCCAAATCACCCCAGCTATGGCATGGAGTGCCTTGGCGAGCGTGAACTCGTATGCCGTGCTCGACCACCGTCCGACTCGCGCGATCCTATCCTCATCGGCGTGGAACGGGCCGCTGTAGAGCCAGTCGTCGATGACCTGGCGGGCGCGGATGACTTCCTTCGGCTCGCCCAGCCGGTCGTCTTGCCAGACGATCCTCATCATGTCCGAGCGTGTCGCAGCCTTGAAGCGGCTGCCGAGCACGTCGAGGAGTACACGCACGTCGACTTGATCGCGCGGCGGCCGCGCGTTGCCGCGGAGCAACTGACGCACCGCGTCGAAGCGAGCTGGCTCGCTCGCGTCCCATAGTTGACGGAACGACATGCTCATCGAGCGCAAGGCGTCGTGTCCGGCATGTTCAAGGCGTTGGTAGCGCTCCTCGGGCGATGCCTTCACCGAGAAGGTCAGCCGCTGGGAGAAGAATGACGAGCGGCCGAGCTCGTGCGCGAGTTCGTGGTAGCGACGCAGTTGTCGGAGCTGCGGGGTCGTAAACGGCGCGAACCGGCCGTGCCAGTCGGTCGAGGCGAGCGTGTCGAAGAAGTCGAGTGGCCCCGTAGGCATTCATCGAGCTTAGGCACCACTCCGGCTGCTGGCTGAGCGCGGCGATCGGCGTGATCGAGAAACTCGTTGGCCGGTCTGAGGCAGTTGCGGTCAGTAACGCCGATGACCGAGAGAACGGCAGTACCCGAGCGTGTGACACGCCGCGTGAAGACCGCCCGCCAAGGCGGCTCCGGCGCGCAGGCGGTCGGTGACTATGTGGGGCAGCCCGCCGGCGAGGCGGCGCAGGCTGTGCGCCGTGCGGGGCTTCGCCCTGGCCTCGATCGCTCGTTTGGCTGCCCGGCGGAGCTGGTCGGTCTCGTCGTCGCCCAGGAGCCCGCGGCGGGCAGCGACATGGCTCGCAACGGGATGGTGACGCTGTACGTCGCCGCGCCGGGCAGCGAGCCGGCCGAGGACGACGTTGCCTTGCCCCACAGCGCGGATTCGCACGGCGAGCTGCGTGCATCAGAGTCAGCCGACGCTGCGCCGACGGTGCAGGCACGGCGGCGACGCAAGCAGCGCATCTCCCAGCGTGCGCCCGCGGCGGTGGAGCCCGCACCGCCGCCGATCATCCCCGCTCAAGCGGCGAGCGAGCCCACACTCGCGTCGCCTGCCGAGCCGCTGGGCGAGTGGCCGCCCGGGATCGACGCGCCGGTGGGCGCGCTCGAGGACGAGCCCACGGTCGAGCCCGAGCCCGAGCCCGAGCCCGCGGGCGAGGAGTTCGTGGTGCGGGTCGAGGATGTGCTCGCCGGACACAGCGGTCCTGCGAGCTGGCGCGGGGCGTATCCGCGACGTCGAGCGGCGCTGCGCGGGCTCGGCGGCCGAGGTCGGGTGCGCGGGTGGCTGGGAGAGCATCGGGTGCTCGCCGGCGTGCTCGCCGGGACGCTGGCGCTGTGGCTGCTCGTCGGCGTGCTCGCCGCTACGGATGGCCACCATGCCCGCGCACGGGGGTCCGCGAGCGCTCCCGGTGTGAGGCGTCGCACGCCAGCGCCGAAGCGTCGGGCAGCAGAGGCGCCGAGCTCGCTGAAGACCGTGGCGCGACCCACGCGCCCGCATATCGCTCAGCCTCTGGCTCCGCGGCCTGCGCGACCGCGGCGACGTCACGCTCCTGCACCGCCGCGTGCGCACCGGCAGGCGCCTGCAGCTAGGGAAGCGCCGCCCGTAGCGACACCGGCCGCCACGCCAGCAGAGCAACCGTCGGCGACTGCGGCGCCGCGGTCGAGCGCGCCGCCTGCGCCTGAACGGAGCGGAGGGGGCCTGTTCTCGCCGTGAGCTTGCAACCCAACACAAAGGAGGTGAGGCCAGTGATGGCGCTCACGTTCAGGCGGGCGTTCGCCCGTCGAGATCACGGGTGGGCGGCTCTGCTGCTGGCCTTGGGAGCGGCAGCGGGCACCGTGATCGCGGTCGCGGTGCTGACGGCGTGCCCCGACTTCCACACGCACGCGCTGAACGCGGCAGGGTCCTTTAAAGGCACGCCTATTCCCGAAGTGCAGGTGTTCGTGGAAAAGCTGAAGGGCAGCCTCGTGTGGCTGGGGATCACGCTCACGAGCCTGGTGGTCGCGGTGATCGCGCTCATGTTCCTGGCTGGGCACAGCCGGGCGCATGACCTGGCGATCAAGACCGGCGTCGGCCTGTTGATCCTCGCGTCGATCAGCGGGATCGTTGCCTAGAGGCGTGCGCGAGGTGGTCTTCCGGCGACACGCACGATCGGTGGCGGCGACGGCGGCGGGCTCGCTGTGCGTGCTGCTGGTGTGCGCGCCGGCAGCCGCCGCCAGCACGGGCGCCAAGCAGCCCTTGCCGCTGGCGTTCCTCGGGCTGCCGAGTCTTCACAGCATTATCGAAGCGATCGCCAAGGGGTTCTTCTCCGCTTTGGCGGGCGCGTTGGTGCCTGGGTTTCTCAAGCACGGCACCGTCGCCACGATCCAGCATCTCGTCGCGCTGCCCGACCCCGCGAGCTGGCCGCATGTAGACGAACTTGAGAGCGACATGACCTACCTGGGCATGTCGCTGATGCCCGTCACGCTCGCGGTCTGCACGCTGCGCTACTGGCTGATGGGGCTGACCGGGGCCGCACATCCAGTCACGGCGCTGGGCCGCTGCGCGTGGGCGACGGGAGCGCTGGTGATCTACCGCTGGCTGGTCGAGGAGACCGTCGCAGCGACGAACACGATCACGCACGCGATCCTCGGCTTCCCGGTCGTCGCAAACGGTCTGGCGAGCATCATCACGGTCCTGTTCGGCGGTGCGCTGCTGCTCGGCGCCGGCGGTGTCTTTGGCGCGTTCCTGGTGATCGTCGGCGTCGTCTTCGCCGCCTCGCTGTTCGCCTGCTCGGAGGCGTTGACGGTGCTGTTGGCGCTGGTGTTCTGTGCGGGCCCTCCGTTCATCGCGCTGGCGCCGATCCCCGAGCTCTCGCATCTGGCGCGGGTGTGGGGCCATGCGCTGACGGCGATCGTGCTTGTGCCGATCGGCTGGACGATCTTGTTCGCCACCGCCGGCGCGCTGACGCTGGACGCGACGAGCGTCACGCATGGTGCGGGCGGGCTGCCTGGGCACGTCGCCGCCGCGTTCGCGGGGCTGATCACGTTCATCCTCGCGGTGAAGCTGCCGCTGATGCTGTTCGGGGAGCTGCGGCACATCCTCGGCGGCGCGCTGCGTGGAGGGGGCTCGGCGGGTGGCTCGCAGATGGCGAGCTCGATGCCGGGTGCGGAGCGGATGCGGGCTGGGCACGCGAGGTTGCGCAGCTTCGGCCTCGAGGGGATGCCCGCGCTGGGGCGCAGCGCGGGTCGCGCTGCCGGCGCGTTGGGCGCCCCGGAGGGAGGGCCGCTCGGCGCGGCTCGCCGGGGTCTGGGTGGCGCGGCCAGGCGCACGGGTCTTGTTTCGAGGATGACTCCGGCCGCTGCTGGCGCTGGGGCCGTCGGCGGCGTGGCCGCCGGTGCGGCGGCACGCGCAGGCGGGCGAGCAGCCGCTGGGAAGGGCAGGGTGCGCGAGCGGATGACGCGGGCACGCGCAATCCTCGCGGGCGCGCCGCGCGAAGCACGAGCGGCGATGGCGAAGGGCTCGCGCGCAGGCGCCCCTCGACCGCCGCGCGGGCCTCGTGGCGCGAGCAACACAGCGGGCGGCCCAGCAGCTCGCGTCGCAACGACCAGGACCCCCGGCTCCCCTGGAGGGCAGGCAGCCGCACCGGGCGGCACCGGCTCGACAGTGCCCTCGAGCAAGGGCGCTCCGAAAGTGGTGGTCACGCCGGCGCCTTCTGGCGCGCCGGCTGGGACGAACCAGGCTGGCGGCGGCGGTGCTCATCCGGGGCGGAAAGTCGCCGCGAACGCTCGTGGCGAAGCGCAGCGGCCGGGCAAACCGGCGAGCCCGTCGCCGAGCAAACGTGGCCCTGCACCAGGCGCACAGGGCCAGCCACGCAAACCCTCGCCGCCGCCACAGCCGCGTGGGAAACGTAGGCCGCGCCCGCGGAGCGGGCCGTGATCCACCGCACCTTCCGCTCGCTGGATGAGGCGCCCAAGCTCGTCGGGTTCACCGTCAGGCAGTGGGCGGCGCTGATCGCCGGCAGCGGCCTGCTGCTCGGCGTGATCGATCTCGCGCACGTGCCGACGAAGCCCGCGATCACGCTTTGTGTGTTCGTGATCGGGCTGCCGGCCGCGATGACGTATGTGTCTGAGAGCGGCGGCCTGCAGCTCAGCGTGCTGCTGCGCTCGATGTGGGGCTGGCGCTTCAGCGTCCACACGCTGTCAGCGTGCGCGGCGGGCGAACCTCTGCGAGCGCGGGGAGTGGTGATCCTCGCCGAGCACGAGCAGCTCGCCGTGCCCTCCGGGGAGAGCTCGCCGGAGCCGCTTGAGGATGTCGCTTGGGAGCGCTGGGGCTGATGCGCCGCCGACCTCGCGCGTCTGAGCTGCTGGGCGTGGCCGCGATCGAGCCCGACGGGCTGCTGATTCGTGAGGACGGCACGTATGTGCGCTACCTGGAGGTGGGAACCGTCAACCCGCTCGCCGTCGAGCAGTCAGAGGGCGAGCAGCTCTCCAGCGCGTTCGCGCAGATCGCAGCAAGGCTGGCCGATCGTCAGTCGCTGCAGCTGTATGTGCAGGGCACGCCCTTGGATGTGGAGGCGCTGCTGGCGGAGGAGACCTACCGCTGCGAGCGTGCGGCGGGCGCCGCCGAGGACGCCGGCGAGGACGAACGCGCCACCGCCATCCGACGGCTGGGGATCGCTCAGGAGCAGTCGATCCGCAAGACCGCAAGGGCGATCCGTCCACTGCGGCTTCGCTACCTGGTGGTGTGCCCGTGGCAGCCCACGCGCCGCACACTGATGGGTGCCCGGCGCGGGCGAGCGTTGCGCATCCGTGAGTCGGTGCATCTGCGGGCGATCCGCGACTCGCTGCGCCACACCGAGGGGGTACGCACAGACCTCGACGCGATGGGCCTCTCGGCACGGCCACTGTCAGGCCACGAGGTGCTGGACCTGCTGCACAGCCGGTTTGACCCCGACGCGCAGCACTCGGGGTCGCTGCCGGCGAGCTTCATGCACGGCGAGGCCGTCGCGCCCGTCAGGGTCGGCGAAGACGAGGACGAAGCGGCGGCTCGCAGCCAGCTGCTCGGGGAGGCGATCTGCACCGCGGAGATCGACCTCTCAGACCGCAGCCGCATACAGGTCGGCGAGTCGCTCGAGCAGGTGTTCTACGTCTCGCTCGCGCCGGAGCAGACGTGGCTTGGCTGGCTGCTTCACCTGATGCAGTCGCCCAGCCCGTTCGTGCTGAGCGTGCATATCGAGGCGACCGAGCGCTACCGCGAGCGAATGGCGCAGAAGCGCCGCTACAAGCGCCTGTACGGAGTGAACCGTGGCGTGGAGGGCAACGGCCGTCCGCTTGATCCCGACGCGCGGGTCCGTGAGCAGGAGGCCGCCGAGCTGGTCGACGAGCTCGCCACGAGCGTCGGCGCGGGGATCTACCGCGTGAGCATCTACCACGCCACCAGCGAGCAGGACCCCGAGCGACTTGCCGAGGTCTGCCAGGCCACGGCGCGGGAGGTGACGATGGCCAGCGACGCGCGGGTCAACCACGGCGTGTTCGCCCAGCGTGAGCTGTGGCAGTCCACGTTGCCGCTCGGCCGCGACGCCGCCGCGCGCAAGCGCAAGTACGTCAGCCGCAACGTCGGGGACACCTTCACGCTCGTCGGAACCAGTTGCAGTAGCCCTGGCGGCATCCCGCTCGGTTACGCGCTGCCGGGCCGAACGCTGGAGCGGATCGACCCGTTCGACCCTGCCCACACCAATCACCTGATGGTGGTCTCGGGGATCACCGGCTCGGGCAAGACGATGGCGACGATCATCCTCTTGATCCGCGCGCTGGCGCAGGGCGCGACCGGATTCATCATCGATCGCGCCGGGCACTTTGCGTTCCTCGCCTCGCTGATCCCTGGCGCGGCGTCGGTCGAGATCGGCGCTGACGCACACGCGATCAACAGCTGGGATGTCGAGGACCCCGGCGGGGTCTCGCCGGAGAAGATCGACTATCTGCTGGCGCTGCACGCGCAGCTGCTCGGCGAGCACCATCCCGGCCAGGACTCCTACGGGCTCACCGACCTGGAGAGCAACTTGCTCGGCCTGGCGATCGCCGAGGTGTATGAGCGCTGCGCGCTGACGGGAGAGGAACCGCGAGAGCTGCTGCTCCAAGAGGAGCTAGAGCGCCGCTACCAGCTCGAACGTGACGAGGGCTCAGCGGGGATCGCGGAGGCGCTTCGCAACCTCTCGATGCGGTTGAACAACTACGTCGGCGATGGCCCCTACGCCTACCTGACAGACCGCCCGACGACGATCCTGCCCGACGCGCCGCTGATCGTGTTCGACACCAAGAGCGTGCCGGAGGCGAAGGCCGCGGCGGTGCTGTTCGTGCTGTGCGAGCACGTCAAGCGCAGGATCGAGCGCACCCGCGCCGAGTATCTCGCCGGTGAGGGCACCAAGCACGCTTGGGCGGGCCGCACGATCTTGGCGATCGACGAGTGCTGGAAGCTGACCGAGCGCCCGGCCACGGGCCGCTGGTTCAACGAGTTCTGCAGGCGTAGTCGTCATTGGGCGACGTGGGTGATCGCGATCTCCCAGCAGCTCACCGACTTCGACAACGAGTACGGCAAGGCGCTCGTGTCAAACGCCCGGATGCGCGTGTCAGGGCGCCAGGAGTCACGGGAGCTCGCGCGGATGCGCGAGGCGCTGAGCAACACCGAGGAGCGCGAGGCCGCGATGACCCAGCTGCGCACGGTCCCCGGCGAGTACGCGCTCGTCTACGTGGAGAACGGTGCTCGCGGCGAGGCGATCGTGCAGGTGGTCGTCGCCGAGCTCGAGTATTGGATCGCGACGTCGAGCCCTGCGCGCGATGACCCGGTGCGGCGCCTGGCGCTGCGCCAGACCGGCGATGAGACCTGGGAGGAGCGCTGGCAGGCGCTGTTGCTGTGCGCGGATGAGCGCTGGCGTGCACAGGCGATCGCAGAGCTGGAGCTGGCTGCGTAATGCAGGCGCGCATCGCGATAGCGCTCCTGAAAAACCGGCAGGTGCAGACGGTGCTGCTGGTGGGCGTGCTGCTGGTCGTGATGCTGCCGGTGATCGTGGCCGCCGGGGTCGCTGGCTTGTTCAGCGAAGAAGCCGAAAGCGCGTGCGGTGGCGCTGGTGTCGGCGTGGTCAACCAGCCAGCGGGCGGCGGGCCGCTGGCGCAGGGTCTGTATGCCGCGCCGCTGGAACTGGCGCCCGGACGCTGGTATGAGGTCGGCGCGACCGAGTATGGCGGGCCGGGCGACCCGACCTCCGGTGACTATGGCTCGATCCCTGAACCGGGCGAGTCCTATCTGCCTTCTCACCCGGACTCGTTTGCGGAGTTGTCGGTGCTCGACAGCAATCCGGCTAACGGTGGTGGCTTCACGTTCGCTGACGCGAACGCGCTCGGGAACCTGCCGTATCTGGCAGGGCTGCGGGTCGCTCACGATGGCCGCGAGCGCCTGCTGCTCAAGCGCGATGTGGGCTATGGGCAGGGGCCGGGCCAGTTCATCGCCAACGGTCAGCCCTACCGGCTTGACGTGTGGTGGCAGGCTGCGCAGCAGCTCGGTGTCAGCAAGAGCGCGGTGCGGGTGCAGCTCTCACCGGGCACGGGCGCGGCTTCCACTCTTGGTGCGCTGCCTTCCTCGAGTGAAGCGAGCGGCAGTGGTGAAGCGGGCGCGGCCTGTGAAGCGGTTGAAGGCGTGGGCAGCGTTCCGCTGCCGCTGACGCCGGGCGCGCAGACGAAGATCCTGCGGAGTGGCCTGGCGGCTGCTGGTGAAGAAGCGCCGCCTGCGGTGCGGCGCATGGTGGCGGCGGGCAATCGTCTGTTCGGTGCGGCGTATCTCTGGGGTGGCGGACACGGCACATCTCTGAACACGTTGCAGCCGGGATATGACTGCTCCTCGGCCGTCTCATACGTGCTGCACGCCGGCGGTGTCTTCGGCGAATACGCCGAGGACTCCACTGAACTTACGTCTTACGGCGAACCTGGTCCCGGCCGCTACGTCTCGGTCTACGCCAACGCCGCCCATGCTTTTGTTTACATCGGCGGGCTGCGCTTCGACACCGTGTACGAACGGGCTTATGACACGGGGCCCAACTCTGAAAAGCCCGGCCCGAAGTGGCGCGTCTTGGCGTCTGTCCCGAGCTGGTCGACGTGGGTCGTGCGACACCCGCCTGGGCTATGAGCAGTCGCGCTCCGAGCACTGCGGTCGCGGTGTGCCTGGTGGCGCTCGCACTCGTGGGCTGCAGCAACCCTGACGCGCCGGGCGCTGGGCCGAAGACGACCTCGACGAGCTCGCCGCAGAACGTGGGCGAGCCGCCGGCGCCGGCGCCTTCCTCGGCGGCCTCACAGGCACCGATGGGGGTGCAGAGCGCACCGGCGGCGGCGCTTTCGGCGTTCAGCCGCTTGTACTCGAACTGGACGTACAGGACGCTCACCTCAGATCAGCGCAGGCTCGCGGCGATGTCGGTCGGCGCAGCGCGGCTCGCCGAGCGCCAGGCGGCGGCATCGAGCGAGGCGGATACGACGATCGCCCGCGGGCACATCTGGAACAGCGGGCAGATCGTGAGCATCGCGGGCGACTTGGCGCAGCCTGGGACGTGGGCGATCGTCACCCGCGAACAGACTGGCGGCTCGACGCAGTACGAAGGGCTGCCGGCCTCTTACCACGTCACGCTGGCGCGGCTGGCGCACGTGCCAGGCGGCTGGGCGGTGACTGAATGGCTGCCGCAGAGCTGACTCGTCCAGCCGGCCACGCCGCGCGCCGCCGCTGGCTCCCTGTGGGTCTGCGTGCTCTCTGGGGGTCGGCGTATCTCGCGGTGTGGACGTTGACGCTCGTGCCAGCGGGGGTGATCGCGCTCGCTGGGCACCCGCTCAGCCAGCCGGCGCGTCAGTGGCTCGGGCTCACGCTGACGGCGCAGAACAACGCGCCGCCGCAGCTCGCGCAGGTTCTCGGGTTGGCCGCCCACAACATCCCGATCGTGTCTTGGCCGCTGCTGCTCGGGGTGCTTGGCGCGCACCGCAATCGTCTCGCGCGGCATGTAACCGACGGCTTCGTGCTGGTGTGGCTGGTTGCGAACACGCTGCCTGTCGGCGCCGCGCTGGGCGCTTATGGCGTGGCAGTGGTGCCCTATCTCCCCCACCTGCCGCTCGAGTGGGGTGGGCTGGCGCTCGGCGTGAGCGCCTGGCTCGCTCAGCGGCGAAGGGCGCTCACGGTCAGGGAAGGGATCGGGGTGTTCGCGCTGATCGTGTGCGTGTTGTTGTGCGCGGCCGTGCTTGAGACCTTCGCGGTGCCACACCGATGAGCGCGACCGTGTTCATCCTGGGCTGGTTTCGTCTTGTGGGACTGTGCGAGCGGACAACCGGAAGACGACGCTTGCACAAAGCGTTGCAAGTACAATCGTGCCCAGCGGAACTGTCCTGGATTGCAGGACCTTTTCGCTGTGGTCACGGCTGACCTGGAGGTCGCAGGATGGAGGTAGGAGAGCGAGGGTCGAGGGCTGGATCGCCCGGTGAGGCACCGGGGCAAGGAGCCTCGCTCGCGCCTAGTGCTGGCCGGCGCCCGTTTGACGCGCAGCGGGTGTGGGAGATCCTTGGTGAATGGCAGAAGGTGGAGCTGCGGATCGCTCGTGGGTTCGCGGAGTGCCGCGGGCTGAACGAAGCGCAGCTCGAGGACATCTACCAGAACACGGCGCTGGCGCTTTATCGGCGCCCCTACGTCGGCGAGGAGCATCTACGCAACGCGCTGCGGGACGGAATCAAGCGGCGGGCGCTGCGGGCGCACCGCGACGAGCGGCGCCATAGTGAGATCCTCGCCCGCAATGCTCCGAGCTTCCATCGTGTAGCGGAGGCTCAGGAGGGGCAGAGTGCCCCGGAGCCGTCGGTGCTCGCCCACGAGGATCGCCTGATCGCAGGCGAGTTTCTGACAGAGCTGACTGAGCCGGAGCGGCGCGTGTTCGGCGGGCTGGTGGAGGGCCTTGCCTACCGTGCGATCGCCACAGCGCTCGACATCCCTGTCAACGAGGCTCGAAACACGGCGCGGGTGTGCGAACGCAAGCGGGAGCGTTTCCAGCTGCTCTATGACACGGGGCGCCTGTGCGGCTACCGGGCGCAGACGATCCTGGCGTTGCAGGCTGGGGAGAGCACGAGCGAGGATCTGGCCGAGCGTGCGTTCGCTCATCTGGATAGCTGTGTGCACTGCCGCCTTCAGCACAAGACGAACGCCAAGCGGCTGCGGCGCAGCTTCCGCGACCAGGCTGCCGCGCTGCTGCCGCCCGTGGCCTTGGGTCATCTCGGCTGGCTTTCACGGCTCGCCGTGCGCGCGAGGCTGTTGGCCCACCGCTTGGGGGTCGACACGGCGCCGCTGGGGCAGGGCGGCGTGCGCGAACGGGCGGTCGCGGTGCTGGCGGGCGGCGCTGGCGCGAAGGTCGCCGTCGGCGTCGTGGCGCTGGGCGTGCTCGCCGGCGGGGCGGTTGCCACGCACGTCCTCGAACAGACCCCGCGGTCTCCCCACAGGCACGTGGCGCACAGCGCGGCGGTCGCGCCAACGTCAGCGGCTACACGGCCCCTGAGCAGCTCGCCGTTCGTATCGACGCAGCGCGCGAGTGCTCACCGTGGCGTGAAGACCTCCAAGCGCTCTAACCGCCGGCGGGGCAGCGCCCGTCGCTCGTCAGGCGCGGCGCGAGCGAGCGCTGCGGGGCAGCGCGAACCGGGCGGCTTTGCCTATCTCGGCGTCCCGACGACACCAAGCACGTCGGCTGTGCCGGCGCGGGCGGCGAGCAGCTCCGAAGACCAGCACGGCGGCGGGCAGTTCAGCCCATGAGCACCCCCGGAAAAATCCGTTGGCCGGTTTGGCGCGCTCGGGGTCATAGACCCCTGAAGCCCCATAAAGCGGGGCCCGGACACGGAATGAACGCGATGAGCAAAAAGCACGATGGGTCTTGGCGGTGCGCGCTAACGCTCGCTTTGTTGACGATTGCCGTGGCGGCCGGGTGGCTGACGGCGAGTAGCGCCTACGCGGGCAGCTGGATGGAGGTCTCGTGCGTGAACCCGAGCCAGTCGGCGGCGCCGAGCGAAGGCTGGTCGAGCTTCGCGGGCGGCGGCGGGTACGGCTCGAACGTCGGGACGGGCTGCGGGCCGGGCAGCCCGATGTTCGCAATCCTCAGCACTGACGCCGCCGTGGGGGTGGGTGCGAACGAGACTCTGCACTACACGCCGCCCGGAGGATCGACGCTGATCGGCGGCTCGCTGGACGTGAGCTTCTTCGCCGACGGACGTGGCTATGGCGCCTCGGGCACGGCAGTCGCGTACACGCCTGAATACGCCTACAACAGCTCCAACGTCTTCTACCAGTGCGCTTCGGGGCTGCCTCCGTGCGCCAATGGCACGTATGACTACTCGGGTGTCCTTGGGATTCCGAGCGGCCGCGGCGGGAATCTCTACCTGAGCGCCGGCTGCGGCGGACAACCGGAAGCCGGGAGGGTCTGCAACGAAGGCGGCAGCGAAGGCGCATGGTCGCTGGTGCGCCTGTGGTGGGCCAACCTGCTGCTCTCAAACGAAGCGACGCCGACAGGTAGCGGTGTCAGCGGCACGCTGCTCAGTCCGAACGCCGAAGGCACAGCAGAACTCACGCTCAACGCAGCCGACCCCAACGGCCCCGGCGTGTACCTGGTGGTCGTCCAGATCGACGGCAAAACGCTCTACTCGGGCACGCCGAACAGCAACGGCGGGAAGTGCGTGCCGGTGGGCTCGAGCGGCGGCGCGCTGATGTTCGACTACAGCCAGCCGTGCCCGGCGAGCGAGTCGGTGGATCTCCCGATCAACACGGCGAGCTTGCCAAACGGCCAGCACACCTTGAAGGTGCTTGTGCAGGACGCTGCGGGTAACTCGGCGGTCGTCTACGACGGCAGCATCTCGACCAAGCAGCCGGCCAGCAACTCGCTCGGGGCGCTGCCCGGCCCTGGCACGGGCGCGGCCAGCTCCCAGGCCGTCGCGGCTGCGGCGCCGAACGGTACGACAGCGAGCCGCACGGCGCGGATCACGCTCGGGCTGGCGCGCAGGATCACCCGCACCTACGGCCATCGCGCGTTGCGGGTCAGCGGGCGCCTGCTCGACGGGCATGGCCATCCGATTGCCGGCGCGACACTCGACGTGCTCCAGCACCTCGACGGCTCAGCGAGCACGAGCGTGATCGGGCACACCCGCACTCGCGCCAACGGGACATTCCTTGCCAACGTGGCGGGCGGGCCGACGAGGACTGTGCAGATCGCCTACCGCGCGTTCTCGACGGACGCCGGCTATGCGGCGGTGGGCACGATCGCCGAGGCAGTCGACGCTGGCGTGAAGCTCACCGTGACACCGCGCAGGACTGCCTCGGAAGGCACGATCACCCTCGGCGGCAGAGTGCTCGGCCCGATACCCCCGCAGGGCGTGGTTGTCGAGCTGCTCGTGCACTACCGCGGCCGGTGGGAGCCGTTCCGGGCTCCACGCACCGACTCGCGCGGACGCTTTCAGGTCGTCTACCAGTTCCAGGGCGGCATCGGGCGCTTCCCGTTCAGGGCGCTCGTGTTCGGCGGACAGGGTGGCTTCCCGTTCACCAGCGGCGAAAGCAAGGCGGTCGATGTCACCACGAACTGAGATCGATCTCACGGGCGTGCAGCGCGTCGGCGCTGTCCTGTCGCTCGCAGCGCTCGCGTGCATCCTGACGCTGGCGTTCGCAGGCGAGGCTCACGCGGGGACGTGGATGCTGCTCTCCTGCCGCCAGCCCAACGGTCAGCCCGCGCCGACCGATGGCTGGAGCACAGGCGCCACGGGCGATGTCGGGCCTGACAGCGGCGACACGAACTCCTGCGCTGAAGGCGGGGACCTGAGCGCGGTGACGAGCGGCGAAGCGCCGCAGGGCGCCTATGAAGGACCCGAGTGGGTGTTCACCTCGCCGACCGGCTCGACGATCGCCGGCGGCTCGATCACCGCATCGCTGAGCGCACCGCACGGGCAGGCATGGCTCGCAACGCCGGCCGCGACCTACGACTCGGCAAATGTGCTGGCCAACTGCCAGCTCAACCTCCCCTGCGGCGCGGATGGCACGCTCACCGGGTCGTTCCCGATCACGCACGTCGGCGGCAGCAACCTGTATGCGGTCGCGGTGTGCGTCGGCCCCTATGAAGGCGCCACCTCTTGCCCGGCGACGGGCGGGATCGACGCAGCCATGAACCTCAGCAGCGCCGCGATCGAGCTCGCAAACGATGCGACGCCCGCGGCGAGCGGCTTCGGCGGCACCCTGCTGAACCCGAACGCGCACGGCACCCAGGAACTGACCTTCCAGGCCAGCGACCCCGGCGGCCGAGGCGTGCGCCTCGTGGTCGTGCAGATCGACGGCACCACGGTCTACTCAGGCACGCCGGACAGCAACGAAGGGCGATGCGTGGTGCTCGGATCGAGCGAAGGCGCGCTCGAGTTCGACCACAGCCAGCCATGCCGGACCAGCGAGTCCGTCGATGTGCCGATCAACACGACGACGCTGCCGAATGGTGCGCACACGCTGAAGGTCACGGTCGTAGATGCCGCCCAGAACGCAAGCGTCGTCTACGACGGGCCGATCAGCACCTTGCAGCCTTCCGATGGCTCGCTCGGCACGCTGCCGGGCCTCGGCGCGGGCGGCGCGGCGTTGGCTGGAACACCGAACGGGGTCGCGGCGAGCGAGGGCGCGCGCCTCGAGCTCGGCCAGCACGGGCGGCTTTCGCGCTCGTTCGCCAAGCGGGAGCTGCGCGTGTCGGGCAGGCTGCTGAACGCACAGGGCGAGCCGATCGGAGGCGCAGCGCTCGAAGTGCTGCAGCAGGTGAGCGGCGCGAACAGCTGGAGGGTGATCGGGCACGCGCGCACGAGCGCGAGCGGCACGGTCGCGACGACGGTGAGAGGCGGACCCTCGCGGACCCTTGAGCTTGCCTACCGCGCTTTCTCGACCGACGCGGGCTATGCCGCGGTGGCGAGGATCACAGAGACGGTCAGGGCGGGCGTGCAGCTGCACGTGAGCACGCCCAGCACCAGCTCGGAAGGCACGATCACGCTCACCGGGCGGGTGCTCGGGGCGGTGCCGCGCCAGGGCGTCAGCGTGAACCTGCTTGTCCACTACCGCGGGCGGTGGGAGCCATTTCGCACGCCACGGACGGACGCCGCCGGGCGCTTCACCGTCGTCTATCAGTTCGAGGGCGCGGTCGGGCGGTTCCCGTTCCGCGCCGAAGTCCCGCCGAGCCAGGCTGATTTCGCCTTTGGCCGCGGGTTGAGCGAGGTGGTCGACGTTGACACCAACTAGCCGATTCCCCTGCCGGCGCGCCGTCCTCGTGGCGATCGTGCTGCTCGCCGCTGGCTTGTTGTTCGCCACCGTTGCGAGCGCGGGCACGTACCCGATGTATCAGTGCGCGGCGGGCGTGCCGGCGGTCTCTGCGGGCTGGAGCGTCTTCGGCTTCAACACGCAGGCTGACACGGTGCTGTCCGACACGTGCTCGGCTGGCGGCAGCATCGGCGTCTACGTGTTCACTGAAGAACACGGCGGGATCGTGACCGAGAACGGACACAGCGGCAGCGAGGTCGGTCTGCGCCTCGACGTGCCCGGCAGCGTGCCGGGCGTGGCGATCCACTCGATCAAGGCGCAGGTCATCGGGTCTCCCGTGACCGGCGATGACGCCTTCCTCGAGTTCACCTCGGCGGGACAGTCGCTGCCCGGCGGCGCTGAGCTGCCCTACGGCGGCGCGAGCCCGTACACGGCGAGCGAAACCTGGACGCTGCCGCAGGGCGCACGCGACTTCGAGGCGTCGGTCAACTGCTCGACCGACGACAGCTCGCCCTCCTGCGACTTCGCCGACGCGACCGACGTGCCCGCGCTCAACGACATCACGTTGACGCTGGAAGACGACACGCCACCGAAGGTGGCGAGCGTGAGCGGCCCGCTTGCCACAGCGGCTGCCGGCGGCTCGTCGGTGACGGGTGCGCAGTCGATCACGTTCACCGGCAGCGACGCCGAAAGCGGCATCCGCAGCGCAGCGTTGACGCTCAGCCCGCTGGGCGGCGGCGCGCCCTACATTCACACATTCAGCTTCTCGAGCGAATGCGCCTATGACTCGTGGAACGCCTGCCCGCTCACACAAACAATCAGCGGCTTCTCGCTCGACACCGATGCGCTGGCGAACGGCGCCTACGCGGCGAGCCTGACGATCACGGACGCCGCGGGCAACGTGACCAACGACGCGCTCGGCTCGGTCACGGTCAGTAACCCGAGCGCTGTGGCCAGCTCGCTCGGGGCGCTGCCGGGAGCCGGTTCGCTCGCCGCGTCGACAGGCACGGGCACCCCCAACGGTGCTGGCGCCAGTGAGGGTGCGCACCTGCAGCTCGGCGTGCGCGCAGCGATCTCGCGCCCCTACAGCAAGCGGGCGCTGCGCATCTCCGGTCGGCTGCTGAACGCTCAGGGCCTTCCGATCGCGGGCGCAACGCTCGATGTCTTGCAGCAGGACAGCGGCGCAACCCTGGAACTGGTCGGCCATGCCCGAACGGGTGCGGATGGCACATTCGTCGCTGCTGTGCCCGCGGGGCCCTCGCGGATGATCGAGATTGGCTACCGGGCATTCTCGGCGGACAGCGGCTACGCGGCTAGCGCGAGGCTGCATGAGTCGGTGCGCGCGGGGGTGCAGCTCGCGGTGAACCCTCACAGGACCGGCTCGGAGGGCACGATCGCGCTCAGCGGCAGGGTGCTCGGCCCGATACCGCCGCAGGGCGTCGTCATCGAGCTACTCGTCCACTACCGCGGGCGGTGGGAGCCTTTCCGCGACCCACGCACGAACAGCCAAGGACGGTTCCATGTCGTCTACCAGTTCCAGGGTGGGATCGGGCGCTTCCCGTTCCGCGCGCTGGTCTTCGGCAGCCAAGGCGACTTTCCGTTTGCACCTGGCGAAAGCAGGACGGTGAATGTCACCACTCGTTGAGAGAGTCCCGCGCGCCGCGGCCAACCGCGCCTGCCGATCGTTGCGCAGGGTCGCCCTCGTGTCGGTCGCCGCCGGCGCGCTGGCGCTGACGCTCGCCTCGGGCGCGAGCGCTGGAACGTATGTGATCGACAACTGCCCGTCGGCGGGGTCTGACGATGCTGGCTCTTGGGCCGTGTTCGGCAGCCCTCAGAATGTGAAGGGGACGTGCAGCGGCGGCCCCGGCGACTACATCGGGCCGAGGGGCGGCAGCATGAGCCCTGGCAATACCGCAGGGGTACAGATCGGGGTGCCGGCAGGGAGCGGCATCACGATCATCGAAGCGAAGGTGTGGTGGCAGGCGGCTCATCAGATCGGCGGCGCCGACACATTTGCGATCGCCGCCGACAACGACGGCGCAGTCGGTGAAAGCACGACCCCGATGACGGGTAGTGAACCCAGCACCTATGTGCTGCCGTCCACCACCACCGAGATCACGCTGGCGAACTACTGCTCCAACGACGACGCCGGCGCCGGTTGCACCTTCGGGTCTGGCGAGAACAACATCCTCGAGCTGTACGGGTCGCGGCTGACGCTGCAGGACACGACGCTGCCGAGCGGCACAGTGATGGGCGGCGCGCTTGCGAGCTCAGGGACGGTTTCGGGCGCGTCCTCGATCAGCTATCAGGCGGCGGACACGAGCTCGGGTGTGCGGCTGGTGCAGTTGCGCGTGGACGGTGAACCTGTTGCCGTGAGGGACTACCTGGCGAGCTGCTCCTACACGAACTTTCAGGCGTGCCCGCCGAGCGTGTCGGACACCGTGAGCTGGAACACCGCGACGGTCGCCAACGGCGAGCATCGAGTCGAACTCGTCGTCGAGGATGCTGCGCAGAACACGAGCGTGATCTACAGCGGCGAGGTGACGATCCAGAACTCCTCGAAGACATCACCGTTGGGTGCGCTTCCCGGCCCCGGCAGCACCGGCTTGCAGACGCTCGGGATCGGCAACGCGAACGGGATCAGAGCGAGCGAGAAAGCCGAGCTGCAGCTCGGCTTGCCGGCCACGATCACCCGCAGCTACGCGCACCGCGCGATCGTGATCTCCGGTCGACTGCTCGACGGGCAGGGCCAGCCGATCGCGCACGCCAGCCTGGATGTGCTGGAACAGATCGACGGCGCAGCGGCGCCGGCGGTCATCGGCCACGCCACAACGGGTGTCGATGGCACGTTCAGGGTGCGTGTAGGCAGTGGACCGTCGCGGCTGATCGACGTCGGCTACCGCGCGTTCTCCGGCGACGCTGGCTATGCGGCTCTCGGGCGCGTCAGGGAGACGGTGGCCGCCGGGGTCCGGCTGCGCATCAGCCCGACGCGCACCGGCTCGGAAGGGATGATCGTGCTCTCGGGGACGGTCGAGGGACCGATCCCGCGGCAGGGCACGATCGTGGACCTCCTCGTGCATTACCGTGGCCGCTGGGAGCCGTTCAGGACGCCTCGCACGAACGGACGTGGGCGCTTTCGGGTGCTCTACCAGTTCGAGGGTGGCGTCGGGCGCTTCCCGTTTCGCGCCGAGGTGCCTGGCGGTCAGGCGGGGTTTCCGTTCGGCAGCGGGGAGAGCCGGGTGGTGAATGTCAGCACTGGCTAGGCGTGGTCGCCGAGGATCTTGCTGGATGTGCATCGTGGCGATGCTCGTCCCGCTGGCGCTGCTGTGGCCATCGACGGTGAGGGCCGAGACCGCGATCACGGCGCAGGCCGTCGCCGACGACGGGGCCTTCCTTCCCTACGCTCCGGCGCCGGCGCAGCCTGCGGGTCTTTGCCTTGTTGATACTGGCGTGAACCTGAACCCCGACACGGAAGGCGTCGTGGTGGAACGCACCGCGCTCGACAGCGGCTCGGGCGGGGATGTGTCGCCGACGCTGCATGGCACTGTGCTGGCGATGATGGCGGCGGCGCCAGCAAATGGGTGGGGCATGGTCGGCACCTCTCCGCACGCGATCCAGATCGTCTCGGTGCGCATCCTCGAGCCCAGCCGGACGACGTTCCCATACAGCGCCTACGCATCGGGAATCACAGAATGCCTTGAACTGGAGCACAAGTACAACATCCGCGTAGTGAATCTCTCGCTCGGCACATCGGAAGGACGCTCAGCGGAAGCCACTGAACTGGTAGGAAACGCGGTTGAACGCGCTATCAACAACGGCATCGCAGTAGTCGCGGCAGCGGGAAACGATGACGGCGGTCCCGTTGAGTATCCCGCGGCGTACCCCGGCGTGTTGTCTGTCGGTGCGAACGACACGCAGGGCGGCGGCTTCTGCTCGTTCAGCAACCGCGGGGAAGGACTGCGGCTGCTCGCGCCAGGCTGCGACCTCGACGGGGCCGAACCGACGAGCGGCACCCCGAGCTACAACTACTGGCAAGGCACGAGCGAGGCATCTGTGATCGCAGCGGCGGCGCTGGGTGCACTCGACTCCTATCAGCCGAGCTTGTCGCCGGAAGCGGCCGAGAAGGACCTGACGGAAGCCGACAGCGGCGTCCTCAACATCGCGCAGACATTCCGCAACGCGGGCCTCGGAGCCATCGTCTCCGCAGGCGAAGCAGGCGAGCCGGGCGCACGGCCAGGCGCGACCGCAGAATCGTCTCCCCAGCAGGTGGCACCATTGACGGCGATGGCGCTCACTCGACCGTTCGCACGCCCACGGGCGCACCTGAAGCGAGTCAGGCACCGACTCGTGCTCGCACTGACCGGCCGCCCGCAGGAAGCCGAAGTCCAGGTCCGATACCTCGGCCACCGTCGGCGCTCGCGCCAGCTGCACGTCCTGCGCACCCTGCACGGCGCCTTCTCGAGCTTGACGCTGCCGAGGTCTGGCGTGGCAGAGGTGTGGGTGCGCTACACCGATCCCTACGACGTCCAGCGGGCAAGCCCGTGGATAGCGCTTCGCATTGCCGCATCACCGAGCACCGCGAGCAAGGCACGGCGCGGACGATGAGAGCATGGAACGCAACGATCGTCGCGATGCTCGCCGTGCTGGCTTGGGTGTCGCCGGCTCCCGCGCTCGCGGCGGGAAGCTATGAAGTCAGCGCGTGCAACTTTGCGCCGGAAGCCGCCAATAACTCGTGGATGTGGGCGACGAATGATCCGGCCAACCCGCCCCATTACGCCGAGCACGTCAACTGCCCGTATCGGCTGGGAGGCTCAGGCGGCAAGGCCGACCAGGAAGGCGGCCTATCGACAACCGACGCGCTCGGTCTGTCGAGTGACGCCGCGCCTGGCACGAGCGCTGGCTGGACGTTCACCGCGCCAGCAGGCACCACGATTACAGCGCTCACCTACGAACGCTACATCGGCCACTCCCTAGATCCTAAGAACTCTTGGTCCCCGGCATTGCGCGCCGACGGAGCCATCGTGCCTGAAGAAACCTGCCTCGATACGGTCGAAAATAATGAGACGTGTTCCATCGGTGGGCCACCGGGCACGGGAGGCGAACCCGCGAGGATCACCGGCCTCTCTGCGCACGAACTGTCACTTGGCATCGTGTGTCAGCCGCCCACAGGACGGGAATGCGTTACAGGGGCAACGCAGCACGCCGTTTGGGCGACGATGTACGGAGCCACGGTGACTCTCTCCGATCCGACACCACCGACGCTGAGCGCGCCCTCGGGCGCGCTGTGGGGACCAGGCGAAGGAGGCTTTCACAAAGGCACCGAAAGCATCGCCGTCTCCGCGCAGGATGTCGGTGGCGGCGTAGCGAGCGTCACTCTGTCGGTCGACGGGCATCCGACGGAGACTTACTCCGCGCCGTGCAACTTCACCTTTTCGCAGCCGTGCCCGTCCTCGACGGGCACGCAGACGTTGAGCCTGGCGACGAGTCAGCTCGGCGACGGCAAACATAGCCTCACGCTCGTCGCAACTGACGCCGCAGGCAATCAGTCGACTGTCGCCTCCGAGGAAATCACGGTAGACAACAGCGCGCCACCGGCGCCAGTCGGGCTCTCAGCGACGCCCGTGCGGAGCGGCAGCTCCACGTTCACGCTCACTTGGGGCGTGCCGCAGAGCCAGATCGCCCCGATCACCGGCGCGCTCTACCAGGTGTGCTCGGCAAGCGGATCGGGTGCGTGCGGCACTCCCACGGCCGCGCCCGCGGCTGGGCCGGCGACCGTGACCATGCCCGGCCCCGGTGACTGGAGCATCGCGGTGTGGCTGAGCAACGCGGCGGGCAATGCGAACCCTGCCAATGCCGCTCATGCGAGCGTCGTCGTCTCGGCCCCAGGCTCGGGAGGTCCTGGGCCAGGGACGACGGGCACGCCGAAGATCCGTGTCACCGAGACGCTGCACGGGCGCGAGCTGATCGTGCATGTGAGCGGTCCTGGCAGCGGAAGGGTCCGCGTCGGCTTCACCGGCAAGCTGAAGGGCAAGCTCGTCGCGTCCGCCGCGAAGGCCGGAGCGCTCAAGCATGGGCGGCTGACGTTGATGTTCAGGCTCGGCCCGCGGACGGCTGCGCAGGGGTTGATCCGCGTCAGCGCGCGGCTCGATCACGAGGCCGCCGTGACGAGCACGCTTCACCGGCAGCGCCGCTCCGCTCGATAGCGATATTGACCGGGCTGCGTTCCAGCCGAGACGTCAGCGAGCGGCGGTGGCCTCGTCGATCAGCCGTTCCCAATCGTCGCGGAGTGACTCGACGCCGAGCTCGACGATGGCGAGCGCGATGACTTGCTCGAGGCCGACCATGCCGGTGGGCAGATGAACCTTTCCGAGCCACTGATCTCCGATCTGGACGGCGGCGCCGACGTGCATGTGCGGCTGGGTGATCGTGCTCTTGCCGCTCGGATGCCAGTGGTAGGAGACGAGCTCGTGGCCTTCGTATCCGATGGCGTAGAGGTAGCCGACGATCTCGACATGCCAGCCTGCGGTGCTCTGGCGAACCTCGTACTGCTCGGTGACGAGGAGCGTGAGACGTGGCTCGGCGTGCAGCCGCGCAGCGTCGCCGCGGGCGAGCAGCAGGCGGTGCGGGTGATCGGCCGCGTGGTAGCCGCTGACGGTGGTGTGGGCGCTGGTCAAGCAAGACAGCAGCCGCACTGTTCGGCCGCGATAGTGCTCGACGGCCTCGGCGGGATTGTTACTTGGAGGTGCCACTGAGCGGGAGCATCATTGCGACGCGCGTGACCTCGGGGCTGTCGTCTATGTCGATCTCGCCCAAGTTCAGACGCCGCTCGAACTCCTCGCCGCTCATGCCCAGCAGGGCGCGGGCCTTCTCATCGACGAGCTGTGCCCATTCCTCGGGGCCTAGCTCGCGGATTTCGTTGTCGGTTCGAGTAGCCATTGCAAACGCTCCTTGAAGAATCGGCCGCGTGGGCCGAGTCCTTGATCTTGATTGTAGGCGAGGATGCGGGTGAGCTTCGACGGCGAGGTCTTGGGGGGGCTCGGCGAGTTGTACGCACGCCGAGCCCCCACTTTCAGGCGACAGCGACGAGCTGCAGTGCGCGGGTCTTCTCGGGTCCGTCATCGAGCGCGCGGGCGAAGCGCTGGCCGCTCGAGCGCAGCGGGCGCAGCCAGTCGCCGTACTCCACGATGGCGTTCACCGCGGCCCACTTCGAGCCGGGCGCGTTGCCCTGGGTGTCGCCGCGCATGAACAGCTCGGCGATGCGGTCCTTCGTCTGCTGGCGCGACTTGCGCGTGCGCTCGGTCACGGAGTCGCTCGTTCCGTTCGGGTAGAGCTTGTCGAGCACGCCCCGGAGCTGGCGTTCGGTGCAGCGCTGGGAGGCGAGCTCGTCGCCGAAGCGCTTGAACTGCTCGTAGTAGTTGATGGAGAGCTCGAGGACACGGCGAGCCTCGTGGACGCGCTGCGTGACCGCTTCGGTGTGCCGGATCGAGAACTTCTGCAGGGCGTCGGCGAGACCCCAGTTGAGGGTGTTCTGGCAGACCACGCGGATCGGTGTCGTGGCGGCGATCACCGCCGTCGAGCCGTCGTGGCTGTTCATCAGCAGGACGTATGGGCGCACGTCGTCGCCTCCGACCTCGACATGATCGGGCAGCGTCGCCAGCACCCACACGCGGCGGCCGCCGTGCAGGCTGCCGGCTGTCTCGAAGTGGATCGAGCTACCGAGCAGCTGGTCGACGAACGCGAACGCCTCGTGGTTCTGCACGATCCGGTAGCGCTCGCCGACGATCCCGAGCGCCTCGCGGTTGTCTTGGCGCACGGTGGCGTAGTAGCCGGGTATCTCCTCGTGGCGCGGCGCCGGCCACACGCTCGACGCATCGCCGTGGTCGATCGCGATCGGCTCCTTCGCCACGCTCCAGCCGAGGCCGGATGCCTCGATCGCCTCGCCCACGGTCGCGGGCGGCTGCTCAAGCACCGCTCCGAGGCCGTGCCAGGGTGTGACGCGAACGGAGAACATCGAATCTGAGTCTGTGAGTCCTGCGGGCATGTCGCCTTCCTTTTGGATGGATGGCCCCGCCCGATGCGGGGCCGGTCGCAGCCCCGGCCGCATCCCCGCCAGGGGATGCGACGATGGCCGGGCAAGCCGGCTCCCGCTACGGGCGCCCAGCGTGGTCGAGTCTCCCGCGGTGCGCGTAGTGAGGGGCGCCCGCTAGCTGCCGGCAGACGAGGGGTTCGCCATGACCTGGCGGGCCTGCGCTGCGCTGAGCCCCGCGCGAACGTCGTCGTCCAGCTCGGCGACGAGCACGGTTATTCCCCATGCGCGCAGCGCCTCGGCGAGCCAGCTCGTGCCTGTCACGCAGGTGGCGGCATCAGGATCGCCGAATGCGAGGACGAGCCGTGCGGCGGGTCGGGCGCGCTTCAGGGTGATGAGCTTGAGCGCGTCGCGTGCGACCTTGTGGAACTGGCCGCCGCGGAGGCGCCCTTGGTGTGCGAAGACCTCGACGAGCACGGATTCGTCGGGCGCGACGCCATCGACGTCGACACGAGCACCGTGCTCGAGACGCAGCGATCGTGGTGCGAGCTCGACGCCCAGCTCCTTTGCGACGCTGGCGAGGATCAGCGGCTCGGCGAGTCTCTGCTCGCGGGAATCGCTCGCGTGCCCGCTAGGTCTGGAGGCTGGCATACGCGGGGTCGCAGTCCGGCTGCTTGCGGCGGTTGAGGCAGCCGAGGGACGCGAGGCGGTCGAGCTCCTGCTCCAGCCCCGCGCCCCGCCACTGCGCCTCGTCGGCGACCATATCCAATGGCGCCGGGCTCCAACCTCGCTGCTCGACTGCAACAACCGCGGAGATGAGCTTGTCATCGTTCATTTGCGTGGCCTCCGTTCGATTCCGCCTGCGGTGGATCGAACATCGTCAACAGGTTTGCCTGACAGGACGGTAGACCGCGCGGGTGTCGGCCCGCCCGCCGCTTGCATCATGTTGACCGCTACCGAGGATGTGCAGCTGCTCGGTCACGCTCCATCGGGAGTTGCACGAACAGGCATGAACAAGCCCGGCGGCTCCATGATCTCCTCGAGATCCAGACCGTATTGACCAGCCACCTGTTCGATCGCGTCCCGCACACGGCGGTTGCTCGACCAGTGCAGGCGCAGGTGCATGGTCGCCTCGTACTCCATCTTGCTGGCGGGCTTGGCGTCGATGCGCTCGTACTCGCCGGCGTAGTGCTCGGCGAACGGGTCCTCCGAGAACTGGTCGCGCGTCGGGTCGAGCAGCAAGCCCTCGGCTTCTACCCACCAGTGTTCTTGCTGGGGCGACCCCGAGTAATACCCCCGCACGTACTCCGCCCGTGTGCCCTGGCGATCTAGGTCCAGCGTCAGCAAGGAGGAAGCGAGTTGGCAGCCTGTGCCCTCGATCACGAGACGGGCCGCCGCGTGTGCGTGCTCGACCGCCGGGAGAAGGTCGATGAAGCGCACGCTGCGATGCTAGATGAGCCGGCACTTGAAGCCACTGAGTTGGGCTGCACGGGTCGTCGTGGTGTAGCCGCGCGCCTACGATGCTCTGGAGATGAGCATGGTCGACTCCAACCGCTACCGCGCTGTGCTGGTGCTGCTGGCGAGCCTCTCCGACGATGGCTTGGAGGATCTAGTCCTGCGCTTGGTGCGCCCGGACTACCCGGATGCCTACCGCACCGGGCCGGGGCAGGACGACGGGATCGACGTGTTCTCCGATCTCAACGTGCCGCCCAAGCGTGCCTGGCAGGCGAAGAACTGCGGCGACAAGATCGACTGGACGGAATGCCGGAAATCGCTGAAGGCCGCGATGGCTCTTGCGTCACCCCCGCCGCACTACACGTTCGTGTTCCCGCGCAAGCTGAAGAAGGGCGAGTTGACGTTCTGGCGAGAGAAGTTCGTGCCTGAGCAGAAGGCGCTCTATCCGCAGCTGAAGACACTCGACCAGTGGGACAATCTGGCTGAACGTCTGGAAGCGCGCCCCGACCTGATCGACCTCTTGAACGACGGCGCGCTGGCGAGCTATCTGCGGCCAATGATCGAACGGATCGCGCAGAGCGGCGCGAGCCCGCTCGCCTCGGGGGCTGAACTGCTCAACGACGATACGCGGCTGGCCGGGCCGACTGCGGCGGAGATCGGCCGCCACGATCCGTACTTCGCGTACACGCGCAGCGAAAGCGAGGCCAGCGAGCAGGAGGCGCCGCAGAACCGTCGCTTGGCGTTCACGATGCGCCAGGATCAGCGTGACGGCCTGCCGCGCTATGAGATGAGGGTGCGCGAGGGCGAGGCAGTGAAGGGACTGACAGCGGAGCCCCGCCCAGATGCAGTGATTACGCAACCCAAACCGTGGTTCGCCGACGACGAGCCGGGCGAGAAGGCGCGAATGCGGGCGCGGGTAACGCTCGCCAAGGGCCAGGTGATCGCGTTCGACGGAGATGCGGTGGGCCTTCAACCAGGCTCGGTGCCCGATCGGTTCCGGTCGCTGCTCGACCCGAACGGCCTGCTGCGCAACGGTCGCCTTGAGCTCGGCCTTTCCGAGCCGCTGGTGCTCACCGTGACGATGGTGTTCGACGGCGAGGAGGTAATCCAGCCGCTGCTGCTCTACCGGGTGCCCGAGCTACCTGGCGATGCACTCTCCTACGCGGGTGCCTACCACGGAACGGTGCTCGCGCTGAATCTTGCGAGCGAGCAGCACGCCGACGATGAGGACATCCGCTTCGACGGCTGGCTCGACGTAACGCTATTCATGGAAGACGAGGCGGCAACCGATGCCGTGCGAGGGCTCGGCTTCGCTCGCGCCTTCGGTCAGGCCGACGGGGTGCTGTTCGAGTGTCAGGGGCTGCTTCCCGAGGGCGGCGTTGGATCAGAGGGCCGCACGCCGCTGCAGCCGGCGGCTGAGAAGGTCTGGCAGGTGGCTGCGATCGTGGCCGGCGCCCTCGCCGAGCTGGAAAAGCATGATGGTCGCGTGCGGACGATCCCGAGTGCGATCGACCGCCGAGAGCTGGTGCTGGCCGAAACGGTGCTGCAGCTCCTGCACGACGACGAGCTACGTGTGCCGTGCGCGGGCACATTCGACGCGCCGCTGCCTGCCGAGACCGACCCCGAGGCCGAGCCGGAATCCTTGCTGCAGTTCGCGGCGCCCCTCCCCGATCTCTGCGGCCATCCAACGCTGACCGTTGAACAGGCGATCGAGGGAGCCGCTGCGATGGAGGTGGTTCAGGCCGAAGGCCGCGCCCCGCGACTACGTTGCCGGGCGCTCGAGGGACAGGCGCTGATCGTCACGCGACGAGTCGACTGACGAGCTAAGGGTATAAGCGGCGTTAGCTGTCAAGTGGGCCAGATGCGTCGTCCGGCGGCCTTGAACTGCGAGACGCTGAGCTGACCTCGCTCGTTGCGCGCCTTCGAGCCGGGACGCTGTAGTGCCTCAGTGAGGGGCGCGCGGTCGGCTTCGTAAATCTCGATCGCGTTGAGTTCCTCATCGAGCAGGACCAGGAGCACCGCGTCCCACTCGCGTTCCAGGTTGATCGCACCGACGCGCTGGGAGCCGCCACTGCCAGGAACACAGCGGCCCTTTATCTGCAGCAGCTGGTCCCGGCCGTCGGCCCTTCGGATGGCGTCGTATCCCTTTTGCCGTGCAGCAGCCAGCTTCACGCCGAGGATGCGCGCCGCTTCATACTCCGCCATCTCTCCGGTGACTCCGAGTGGGCGGTCGGTCAAAAGGTAATACTCGCGTGCGAGCAGCTTCACCTCACCGAGCAACTCGCGCAGTCGCAGCGCTGCTGAGCTACGCGCCATGAACCTGGTGTCGATCGCCGGCTTGCATGGCGCGGTTGCTAGGGCCGCTTCAAGGCATCGTTGGCGATCGCTACAGCCTGCTCGGTCGATACGCGCCTCGCCGTGATCTGGACGCAGCACTCCGGGCAGAACTCTCTGCCGCCGGCCACGTGGGGCTCGTGGTCCCTCACGTGCACCCAGGCATCCAGGGGCGCGTCGGCAGTCACCGCATACCACTGGCCACGAGGCTGCACATCGAGCGCGAGCAGGTCAGCGGGTGAGCGCGCCAGGTCGATCTGTCCTTTACTGACACGTATGAGAAAGAGACGATCGAGATGGTTGGCGGTGTCGTCCAGTCCAGAGAAGGTGCCCTGCTCGATGGCTTGAGTCAGCTCCTCCCAGCTGCCCTGCCAGGTCATCTTGCAGGGGTATCGGGTGGTCTGGAAGCCGGGCTGATGCGTGAAGCCGATGCCACTGCGACCCGGCGCGATCAGCCGATCGTCCTCGACCGCCAGGAACACGCCATAGTTGTATCCGCGCTCGCACTCGTCGGCTTCGGGTACTTGCTCGAGGCGCATTTCGCAGCCGCCGTCGCCGTCTGGCGCCACCGCGGCGACCCTCGGCTGGCGGGCCACCGGGGCGGGAAAGAGGCGTCCGCCTGGAGTGCCGTGGCCCCATAGCTTGTTGATCGTCTCGGCCACATCGCGGAGCGTGCGAGCGGAGTCCACCGGCATGTTGATCGTGTGCCCGACGGGATGGGCGGCGTGGTTTCGCCGTTCGGACAGCAGGCCCTCAATGATCTTCGCTCTCGTACCAGCGAGCAGCTGCTCGCGTCGTGCCCAGGAGAGCAGAGCGTCTGCGCTCAGCGGCAGCCGGTGGGTCGTGCCATCGGCTCCGCGCAGCCGTGCGCGGCGTGCTTCGAGCACGTCCTCGAACGTCGTCGCAAGCAGCAGTTCCTCGGTCTCTCCGCACATCAGCGGGATGCCGTCGCTGTAGAAGGCGAGGAACCGCACCCGAAGGGCACCCTCGAGCACGAGCAGCGCGTAGTCGCCGGCGGCCGTGAAGAACTCGTACTCCAGTACGCCGTGGAGGTGCAGCTTGCGTGCTCGCTCGAAGTTGTTGCGCACGTCTTCGGGCACGTTGTCGGCGAGCACGGCGCGAGCGATCGTGATGGCCTGGAACTCGGCGGCGTCCTCGGGCTTCAGACGACCTCCGAGCCCGAAGCTGTTGAAGGCCAACGTCGCCTCGTCGGGCGTCTGGAGCTCACGGAGGATGTTTGAGCGTTGCGACTTCATCGCTGTATTGAATCGGGCCAGCGCGTCGCCACGCGCGTAGAACCCGCCGGCCTCAGCTTCACGCCGGTCGTTGTGGCAAGCTGGCGACTGACGATGCGTAGCCTCACCCCTCAGCAAGCTCGGCCGAGCGAACATGCCCCCAAACGGATGTTCGGTGCGGACCCTTGCGCGCCATTGAGACCCGCGACACCAGCTCGGCGAGATGTGGCACATCTTGGGCGTGGCACATCTTTGGCACAAGTCATTTCGTCCGATGCGTCCGATGTGTCCGCGAACCCGCATACAACGGACGATCTGGACGCGGGCGGACGTATATGGCATCGGCGAATGAGGTTGAGGGCCTTGTCCTGTGTAAACGGGGTGGTGGTTCGAGTCCACTCGGGCGCATAGAAAATCGTAAAGCGATCAAGAGGGTGCGGCTCCGCGAGCAGGAAGGTTCGCGGAGTTTCGCTGGCCGAGCGCAACGTTCAAGCTTCAGCGGATTTGGCGCCTACGTGTGCAGATGCCGTCAGGGTGCCAGTGGTAGTCGAGGCGAAGCGGATGCGCCCCGCGCAACTTTGCCGTGTCGGAGAGTTCGAGCTGATGCGGAACGTCCGAAGCGTGGTAGGCGCTGACGACGACGTGTTCGCTCGTCACGCACGAGAGCAGCCGCACGGGTTCGACCGCCTCGGCAGGCCTCCTACTTCGGTCCGGCGTGGAGCGGGAGCATCATCGCGATGCGCGTCACGGCAGGACTATCGTCTATGTCGATCTCGCCCGCCTTCAGACGCCGCTCGAACTCCTCCCCGCTCATGCCAAGGTACTTGCGCGCCTTCTCATCGACTCGCTGCGCCCACTCCTCGGGGCTCAGCTCGCGGATTTCGTTGTCAGGTGGGATGGCCATCGCAAAACGCTCCCCGCGGAGGAGTCGGCCGCTCCGGCCAGCTCCTTGGACTTTCATGGTAGGGGAGCACGAAGACAACGTCCATCGGTCTGCTCGCTCCCGGCTCGCTTGTGATCGCGTACTGATGCAAGCCTGGCCAAGACCAGATATGCCCTCCGGGATCCCGCGTAGGCTTGGATTCTTCATGCTGGAGCAACTCTCGAATGTTCTCAGTGAGGCGATCGTGGAACGTCTGGCGTCGCCGCGCTCATTCGCACGAGGGACGGCCTACCTCGATGAGGGTCGCGTCGGCCCGTTGCGGATGGGTGCCGGGCGTGTCAACGCGACGGTTCAAGGCAGCGATAGCTACGCGGTCGAGCTGCGTATCAGCGACGGTCGGCTGCGATTCGCCTGCTCGTGCCCGGTCGGCGTCGAGGGGGAGTTCTGCAAGCACTGCGTCGCGGTCGCGCTGAGCTCGCTCGGAGACGGCGACTCATCGGCGCCGACACTCGACGATGCGCGCATCTACCTGGAGGGCCTTCCTCCGAGATCGCTCGTGGAGTTGCTAGTCGACCACGCACACGACGACGAACGACTCGCGCGGAGGCTGCTGTTGCTGACGGCGCGCTCGCGGGAGCGATCGCCGGAAGACATGGACTCGCTGCGCGTGCTCATCGACCAGGCGTTCGCGTTTCACGAGTTCGTCCCCTACCGCGAGGTGTGGGGCTATGTACAAGGGATTGAAGAGACAGTCGATGCGCTCGACGAGATGCTCACGGATGGACATGCCGGCGAGGTCATCGAGCTCACGGAGTACGCGCTGACGGCCATCGAGCACTCACTGGAACACGTCGACGACTCCGACGGCCAGATGGGAGATCTCGCAGCGCGTCTACAGGAGCTGCATGTGGAAGCCTGCCGACGCGGAGCGCCCGACCCGGTGGAACTCGCGGAGCGTCTCTTTGCGCGCGAGCTCGAGGGCGGCTGGGACATCTTCTACCGCGCAGCAATGACCTACGCGGACATCCTCGGGGAGGTCGGATTGGCGCGCTACCGCGAGTTCGCGCACGCGCACTGGGCAACCGTGCCAGAGCTCGCACCAGGTGAGGGCTCGCGAGAACGCTATGGCTCGCGCTTCCGCATCACCCAGATAATGGAAACTCTCGCTGAGCAATCCGGTCACCTCAACGACCAGATCGCGGTGCGCGAACGTGACCTTGGAAGCCCCTACAGCTTCCTGCAGATCGCAGAGCTCTGCCGCTCCCACAACGAGCACGACATGGCGCTCGAGTGGGCACAGCGGGGTACGGCCGAGTTCCCTGACTCTCCCGACCATCGACTGCGCGACTTCCTCGTCGAGGAGCATCGGCGGCGAGGCCACGCCGCCGAGGCGATCGAGCACACCTCGGCGGCTTTCAACTCGCGACCGACGCTCGAAACCTACCGGGAGCTCGCGATCGACGCGAAGGCGCTCGGCGAATGGGACGAGCGACGCACAGCCGCGCTCGCGCTGCTGCGAGCCCCTCTGACCAATCCAGACGCAGGCGCTGGCCGTCCACCGTTGCGTAGCCGCCACGACGCCAGCGAGCTCGTGCGCGTACTGCTCTGGGAGGACGATCCGGACGCGGCATGGCGAGCAGCAACCGAGGGCGGCTGCACGAACAGCCTGTGGTTGCGGCTCGCCGACCAGCGCCGCGCGGAGCACCCCAACGACACGCTCACCGTCTACCGCCTCCACGTTGAGCAGACAATCGCCGGCAAAGACAAGCGGTCATACGCGGAGGCCGTTCGGCTGATCGATGAGACGATCCGCCCTCTGTTCACCGAGCGCGGCACTCCGGACGACTATATGGGCTACCTCGAAGAGATCCGCAGCAACCACCGACCCAAGCGCAACCTGATGAAGCTCATGGACGAACTCGAGACACGCCCGAGGGCACGCGCCTGACGCGGGTGGCCGCAGCTTGCTAGCCCATGAGTCCATTGCTCGAAGAAGCCCAGCGAGTTCACGACATGGCTGGTCTATCGGACCGAATGATCGCCGCCGCGACGGGGCGAAGCCGAGCACCGTGCGAGGATGGCTCTCGGGCCGCAGCGAACCGTCGGGCGCACGTGCCGAACGACTGATCGAGCTCGCCGAGATGATCAAACGGCTTGCACTCGTGCTGCGACCGGAGTCGATCCCGGTGTGGTTGCAGCGGCCGATCCTCGCGTTGAACGATGAGAAGCCCATCGAGCTGATCACTCGTGGCGAGTACCGCAGGGTCGCGAAGTTGATCGCTGAGATCGAGTACCACGGCGTCTCCTGACCGTGGCGGTGCTGCCCGTTCGCCCTCCTGATCAAGCGCGTACCGCACCAAGCAGCCCCGGCCCTGCCAGATCTGGACGCAGTCCGACTCAGCCGCGATACTGCGTCTCATGGAAGCTCGAGGTGCGTATACAGCCGACCGCGCTGCCGCGTTGTCCGGCGTACCGAAGTCGACCGTCCACTATTGGGCGAGACAGGCGATCCTCGTTCCGAGCGTCTCGCCGGAGCGCGTGAAGCTCTGGTCCTACGGTGATCTGATGGCGCTGCGGACGATCTACTGGCTGCGCCAGACCAAGCAGGACTCGAGTGGGCGGGAGATTCCGCGTACAGCGATGAAGGCCGTCCGGCGCGCCCTGAACGAGATTGCAGCGCTCAAATTGGACCTCTGGAACGAGGACGGTGCGCCCAGCGTCGCGGTCGACCGGTCGGGCGGCATCGTGATCGAACAGGACGGTCGAGCGCAGCGTCCCGGAGGTCAGAGCATTCTCGACGCCGACATGCTCGACCTGCTCGCACCGTTTGCCTCGCACGAGGGGCTGCAGGGCCCCGACCTGAGCGCGCCCCGCCCACGGCTACGAATCGTCCCTGGCAAGCTCGGCGGCTCCCCCCATGTCGTCCACACTCGCCTTGAGTCGCAGGCTCTCGGCGCACTCGCCGAGAGCGGGCTCGCCCTGGCCAAGATCTACTGTCTGTACCCCGACGTCGAGCCGGCGGCAATCGAGGATGCCCTCGACCTCGAGCGACAGCTCGCGCAGAACCTGCGACACGCCGTCGCAGCATGAGAGGGCGCGCACATGCCGCGCCTGTTCGCCCTCGATAAGAACTTCCCACAGCCCATCGTCGGCGTCCTGTCCGACTTCCAAGCCGACGCGCAGCTCATTCCACTTGACCGCATCGACACACGCATGTCGACGCTCGACGACTGGGAGCTGCTGCTAGCGCTGCACCATCACCCCGACGCCTGGGATGGGCTCATCACAACCGACAGCAGCATGCTCTCACAGGGACCCGAGCTCGCCACACTCATCCAGACGAAGCTCACCCTCGTCGTCGCCGTGGCCTCCGGCCACAACCCAGTCAAGGCTTCCGGCCTGCTCTTCGCCTACCTCTCGGGGATATGCCAGCGCACCACTCCCGAGCGAGCGCAGGTATGGAGGCTCAACGCGGTGAACCGCCCACACGAGGAACCGTGGGAGTTTCTGAAGCGGTTCGCCGAGCACAACGGCCGCTCGGCCGATGAGGCGTGGGCCGAGTTCAAGTTGTCAGCTGACGCGATCGCGCGCAACCCGCTGCCCTGAGACTCGCTCGATGGCCTGCGGCTCAAGCGCAACGGCCGCGTCTCCGTGACACATCTCTGACACAAGTCATTTCGTCGGATGCGTCCGATGCGTCCGCAAACCCGCACGTATCGGACGATCTGGACGCGGGCGGACGTATATGGCGCGGGCGAATAAGGTTGAGGGCCTTGTCCTGTGTAAACGGGGTGGTGGTTCGAGTCCACTCGGGCGCATAAGAAATGCCTGCAAATGAGCGGCTAGGAAGAGACGCGCCACCGTGGATGTACAGGATGACCTTTCCGGAGCCAGCGCCCGCGACGTCGACATTCACGACAGGGATTCCACCGAGGCTGGCCGTCGAGGTCTGGATGTCGGCGGGGATCGGGGTCGCCGCCATCATCTGATTTGAAGATGGTCCGCTGCTCGTGCACCTCACCGCCCAAATCGAGCGGCGCGGCTCGCAGCATCGCCTCCAGTTCGTCGCGCTGTTGCTGGCTCACGACTTCTGTTCGGGGGGCAGCAGTTCGGTTCGGTATTGCGGGGCGAGCGCGACGGCCTTGGCGATAAACGCCGCGCTGCCCGCATCATCAAGCGGTGGCGGCGCCTCGGTTCGGCTCGCAACAGGGACGCCGACGGCTTGAAAGAACTCCTCCTGCCCGGACGGCGAGCACAGGCAGAGCAGTCGCGCAGGCCCCTCGGCGGCATTGCGAAAGACATGCGGCGCGTTGGCCGGCACGTTCACCGTGTCACCGGCCCGCGCAACAGCGGTGACACCGCGGAACGTGAGCTCGATCTCGCCGTCAAGGACGGTGAACATCTCCTCGAAGTCGTGGCGATGAGGCGGGGGGCCGCCGCCCGGCGGCACGTGCATGTCGATCAGGGTGTATCGCCCTGCGGTGTCATCACCGGAGACAAGAATCGTGTAGGTGTCACCGACCACGCCGATGTGCGGCAGAGATTGGTCGCTATCGGGGCTCACATGCGTGAGCTCCCTGGAGGGGTCGTCGGCCGGGATCGGCCGTGCGCCCTCTGACGCGGCGGGCAGGTCGTCGTTCATCGCTTTCCCTCCGTCGGATTAAGCGGTCGAAATCGTCCGCTTATAATTTCGCCAGCATAGCGTCACGGCATGCGCCGCTCCGTGAGAGCATCTCCCGCCGATGTCCAGGACAACTACTACAGAGCCACGCCATCGCACTCGCCCGCTGCGCAGCGATGCCGCAGCCAACCGCAAACGCGTTCTAACCGCCGCCGCGAGCGCCATCAAGCGCGACGGCGAGAAAGTCCCGATCGCTACCATCGCCGCCCAGGCGGGCGTCGGAGTGGGCACCGTGTATCGCCACTACCCGACACGCGCAGCGCTCCTCGCGGCACTCACGCTGCGCTCCTACCACCTCGTCCTTGACCACGCACTCGCCGCCGTCGACAGCAACGGGCCGGCACCCGACGCGCTCGAACATTTCTTCCGGCAGACAATCGCCGCCCGCGACGATCTGATCCTGCCGCTGCACGGCGGTCCCGTCAGCATCGACGAGAAGACCGTCGCGCTTCGGACCGAGATCAGCGACCTGCTCGAGCAGGTCCTTGCACGCGGACGGCAAGAAGGCACCATCCGCCGCGACGTCACCGCCGTCGACATCATCATCACCGGAGCGATGCTCGCCCAACCACTTCCGCACGCAGCCAACTGGGAGCAGCTCGCACAGCGGCAGGCCAGGATCTACGTCGCCGGCCTCGCCACCACCGCCGACTCGCCTCTCCCGGGCGCCGGGCCCACCCGAGCCCAACTCGAGGCCGGCTTCGCCCGAACGACCCCCGCGAGGAGCCCGCGTGCATAACGATCTGGGCCGAGCTCACGACTCCTGGCGGCCGTCGGCGGTAGGCTCGTGAGCACAAGACGACGGACTGGATAGATGCACGCTCCGCACAAACTCGACGTCAGCATCGTGAGCCCTGAGGAGGCCGAGTACGGCACCGCCGAGTTCTGGGTGGGCGGCAAGCTCTTCGGTTTCACGCGGGTCGAGGACGGCGAGTTGGTTCTCAGGATCGAGCCGCGAAGTGATGGCGGCGCCGTCGTCGTCGGCGCGCACAGCTTGGCCGAGGCGCTGGCACGTGCGAAGCAGCTCCTCGAGTCCTCATGATCCGCGCTACCCCCCGACTCGGCTGAGCTGACACGCCCAGCGTCGAGGTCCTCGTCGCAGGGCGATCGGCGCTAAGCGGGCGGCGGAACGGGCGGCTGCCTGCGCCTTTGTGATCGGCGCCGTCGTGCTGCCGGACCCAGCTACCGCGATCGTCACGCCACCGGCGATGAGCGCGACGACGACGACTGACACGACGACGATTCGATAACCCGGCGATCTCATGGCATGGTTCCTTTAGAGCTTCTCATCTCTGCTGCCGGGGTGATCTACACGATCGGTCTCAACGCCATGCCAAGGAAGACCAGTCCTACCAGTGCCCATCCCCACGTAATTGTGCCGGTGTGTCGATAGTCCGTGACGCCGCGCGAGATCGCTATCCCAATCCCCACTGCTCCCAATATCACCCA
>Ga0182024_10001700_pt1 | contig 55864 bp, 43 predicted proteins | sample P32metaG_FD_120480 | JGI IMG/M metagenome (GOLD analysis project Ga0182024, IMG submission 120480) | Permafrost microbial communities from Stordalen Mire, Sweden - P3-2 metaG (Illumina Assembly) | ecosystem: Environmental > Terrestrial > Soil > Wetlands > Permafrost | place: Sweden: Stordalen...
AATACGTTCGGGCCTCCAACTCCAACACCCACGCCCACCCTTTCACCTGGACGGCCACGGCCGATTCCATCTTCGCCAAAATCCAGCGACTATGTGAACGTATTTCCGGGACAGTACACTAGTTGACGGTTATGGTGACGGGTTTGGATGGAATGCCGTTGGCGACCACGACCAGGGTGCTAGACCCGGTTTCGGCGGCCTCGGGAACATCAAAATGGGTAGAAACGATGGCCTTGCCAGTAGCTACACCCATGGTGCTGTGATTGTGGGTCTTGGCATAGAATACATGACCAGTGCCAGTATTGGTGATGCGAACGAGAGGATAGTTCGTCGCGGTTTCAAATTCGTCGCCAAAAGAAGCGGCCTGAGACAATCCGTTGAATTGCTGCCCCTTAATCTCGTAGGTGGAACCACGAACAACAGTGCTCGGGAACTTCTTGATGCGCGGCGCCCAGGATCCCAACGGATTGCCCGTAGAAGTGTAGAGCTGCGCGCCGGCAACCAAGACTTCGCCAGTGGGAAGCACCAGGAAACTACCGGAGGCAAACGGACCGGCGGTAAGAGTGGTGCCATTAAATTCATACGAAGTGCCTGAATTGCCCTCGACCAGAACATTGCCGTTAGGAAGCAAAGCCGCGAAGGAATCGCCCGCCTGATCGCCATTGGGAAAATCGGGGCCAGGAGTCCAAGTGCCGGGGTTATTGGAATTGAGCGCGGGAGTGTATATGGACGTATGACCGGCGGTGGCACTCTTGTGAGTGGCGCCGGTGGCAAAGACCGTGCCATCAGGACGCAGAATAGCAGGGCCGACTTCCCCCGGTGGAAAGTACATCAATCCATTTCCATAAGTGATTTCGTGGATTGATGGCGGGCCCTGAAGATTGGCGATGGTGCTGCCGGCGGTAACCCAGGTCTGGGTGGTGGAGTTGTATTTTTCGGAATTGGGGTTATTCAGGACGTCATAGGTCAGGACCGTGCCATCGGAAAGAAGAGTCCAGCCCTCCTCGGCGTTGAAGTCACTCTTGCCGGTGGATGCGTAAGCGGTCCAGGTAAGAGTCTTGGGATCGAGCGCGGCCATTTCCTCGTCGAACTTGCGGCCGACAAGATATAAGCCATTCGGCAAGACAACGGACGGAGAGTCTCCGATAAACTCCCAGCCGGCGGGAGGCGTCACGTTGGTCCAGATATTCGTGGCCGGATCGTAGATTTCGCCCAAGTTAGTAAAGGCGAATTGGCCATTATTATATTCTCCGCCTTCGATAATCAGGCGGCCATCAGCCAAAACGGCGGATGCAAAGGCATAGGGAACATATCCAGATTCCAGACTGGCAAGCTGTGTCCATGTGCCATTGAGGTAGCTGCCGGTAATATCAGGGGTGAGCTTCCACCAGTCATTCTCGGCATCTCCCTGGACCATAACAGTGCCGTCGGTCAAGAGAAAGCTGACCAGCGCACCGTCAGGCGCCTGGTGAGTCAAATTCTTAAGTGTCTGGGCCTGCGAACCCGCCGACACCGCGAAAAGTACACTAAGTACCGCCAAACATGCTCTCTTTAGCAAAATCATCTCCTTTTAGTCGAACTATAATGACAGCCTGTTGCTTCTGCCAAAATTAAACACGGACGGGAGCCGCCCCATGGGCCTACTACCATCTCTTTCAAAAACATTACCGGACAGCGGGATTGACCTGAATCTTGGCCATCATGCCACTGTCTTCATGCTGCAGTACGTGGCAATGATAAACAAATGTGCCGGCGATATCCGGATCGCGGAAATCCATGCGTACCATTATACTGGGATAGGTGCCGGCGCCATTCCAATAGGGCACGGTCATCGTGTCGGCAAGGTAAGGCTCCTTGACAGGGACACCGTTAACATCCATCACCAGGAAGTGAATCTGATGGATATGAAACGCATGGTTTTCCTGAGCGTGATTTTCGATTGTCCAGTCCTCAACAGTACCAACAGTGGTTGTGATGGCCGGGGGCTCTCCCATTGTAAAAACGTGCGGCGTCCTTCCCTGCAGGGTGATGTAATATTTCGTTGGTCCGTTCGTCCCGCTAGTAGCTTCGGAAAAATATAATTTGCGAGTTGTTGTCGGCGTTTGTTGAGCTAGATTCGCGAACCGCGACGGCCCAACAGCTCCATTTCCCGCCGAAACCAGCTGCGGGATTCTTGGCAGGTTATCGCCGCCGGTTTTACTGGTTTCTATAACAGCGAGCTGCTGGTAAGCGTTGGGATTGCCGACGGCCCCGGTATTGACCGCCAGAGTTTCAAATGTTCCGGTCATCCCTGAAGAAGGGGCTTGCACGATGAATTCCGCGCGCGACGCGGGAGCCAGGGGAATACTTTTGACAAATAGAGGCTTACTCAGGGGGATTCCATCGAGGGCTATCACCTCAAGAGTTTGCTGGTCTGTGCCATAGGTAACCTGCAGTTTTAAAAACGCCTGTGTGGAGGCGTTGACGAAGCGCCAAAACTCCTTGGTATTGGGTTTCATATTAATGCGGGGAGGAGGCAAGATGGATGGCTGATAGTTCAAAGTGAATTCGAACGGCCCAGGCACCCAGGTCGGACTATTGGGAAACTGCTGGCGGAGTATCAATAGGCGTTCGGGCAAGCCGGCTACTTCGGGCCGCAGTTTTTCCATTCCGCCGATAATGATGGCGCCAGCCGCGCCTCCATTTACCTGCTTAGTGGTGGCGCCATGCGGGTGAGGATGGTACCAATAAAGCCCTGGCGCGTCGTTGCCGGGAATAGTAATGCGGTACTCAAAAGTAGGATCACCCGGCTGAAGCAGCGTGTTGATGACATCGTCCTGATGACACGTTGGGGGCACATTGAGGCCGTGAAAGTGCATATTGGTTGCCACGGACGACATGTGCCCGGAGCAGCCGCCCGCCATAGCGGGGCCCATCCCGTCGTGACCCATTCCATTTTCGGATGCATTGGCAGGACCGCTTATGGGACTTGCGTGCGCGCCCGATGGAAGGGGGAGGCCGTTAGTCAGATCCATGATGAGTTGATCACCGGGATTGAGGCGCAAAGTGGGGGACTCCACAAAGCCCAGCCCGGGGGGGCCCGAGTAGTCAAGGCAGTAGTCAGAGTAGTTCATCAAGCCAATCTGGGTCTTCAAGGTAAGCGCCACGCGGAGGACGCCATTTTGACTGGTGAGACTGGGCGGCGTCTCGACGGGTTGGCCCGGCAACGGGCGCGGAGGGCAGTTGGGGAGTACGTCTTGGGCGCGAGCCGTCGCACCCAACACCAAAATAAAAAGTAAAAGCCGGAGTAATGAGTTCAAAGTGGAGCGCATATTAAAGCTAATGTCGCAGGAACTCGCGTAGTCTATCGTCGGGGCTTGCCCCCTCGATTTTAGAATTGAAAGCTCAACGATAACCGAGCGAGCCTGCCAAGCCACGTCGCAGAAAAACCCGCGATATCCTCCCCGAATCCCTCGAATTATGCTTGCGAAGCCAGTGGCAGTCAATCGGAAAACATAGAAATGACAACGGCTGGTCTAGTATTCCCAGCGGTCACTGGTCGGTTCCCGCGAACCACAGCTACTCGCGGCTGCGGAGACCGGATTTGGAGCGCTTTTTTCCGCGTGGACTGGGATGCTGTTTGCGGATGCTTAACGCGGATTTTGCGCTGGGTGGGGCCAATAAAACCGGCCCAGTACCATCACCTTTGGCGCCACTTCCGGGCATGGGATCGGCGTGTTCAGCACCAGATTCGGCGGCTTTGGCACGATTCCAGAGGCGTTCCATTTCCTCACGGGGAAGGCTGGCGAGGTTGCGGGCGGGCTCGTTCGAACGGGCCGCGGATCGGGCAGCCTTCAGTTCCATCCAGCGGAAGCGGCGGGAAAACTTGCGATTGGCCTTCTTGAGGGCGATTTCGGGATCAATGCCCAGGAAGCGGGCGACGTTGACCGCGGCGAAGAGCAGGTCGCCGGCTTCGTCTTCGAGATGGGCGGCATTGCGGGCCGATAAGGCCGGATCAGGAATCTGTTCCCCGCCATGTTTCCGGTCGGGTTCTTGGGTCGGCGGCCCGGCGGTTGTTTTCGCGTGCGCTCCACGATGTTTCCTGGCCGTCGCGTCGCGGGTGGCAGTGGCAGCGGAAGAGTGACCGCGAGCAGGGGCAAGCGCGGCCTGGACTTCGGCGCACTCTTCGTGAACCTTGTCGAGAATGTCTTCCGCGGCGGCCCAGTCGAAGCCGATGTGCGCGGCGCGGCGTGTGAGCTTGGCGGCTTCGAGGAGAGCGGGCAGGCTGCGAGGGATACCGTCGAGCAAAGATGGCGGCGCTTTAGTTGAGTGTTCTTTTCCGCCAAGGGCTTCGCGCTCCCCAGCCTTTATTTGCTCCCAGTTGCGAAGCACCTCAGTGGCGTTGCGCGCGCGGGTATTGCCGAACACGTGAGGATGGCGGCGAACCATTTTGTCATGGACGTGCTGGATGACGTCGCTAATGTCGAACTGGCCGGCTTCGCTGGCCATCAAAGCATGGAAAATGATTTGGAGGAGAAGATCACCAAGCTCTCCGGCGAGTTCATCGGAAGCGCCGGATTCAAGCGCGTCGAGGACTTCGTAGGTTTCCTCGATTAGAAAAGTGCGCAGAGTTTGCGGCGTCTGCTCGCGATCCCACGGGCAACCATCAGGTGCGCGAAGGCGGGCCTGCAGGCGGACAAGTTTATTGAAAAGCTCGCCGGGGGTGCGGCGCGGGGAAGGCTGCCGTGGCTTTCGCAAAGCGCGGGAAGGGTTTCCTTTTCGAGCCATTACAAATCACCAATTGTATCAAAACGCGTGAGACGCCTTTAGCCATGACGATGTATGCGTGTTAATGGAGTACTAAGGGCGCCGTCGGTGATTGCGTAAACAACGTCGCTCGGATTTAGCCCTCCGCCGGGCGAGACCGTGGCGAGAATGGCGTCCCATAAGGCAATACCCGCCTCGAGGTCCAACTTCCCGGCCGCCAGCGCGCAGAGAATCAATTTCCGCCTCAAGTCCTGGGCGATTGGTGGTGGGAGCGATTCTCAATATGAGTTTTTCGCCGACGGTGGCGAGGCACGCCGGCACATCGGCTGGAAACTGTGCGAGCAGAATGTCAACAAGATCAAGTTCCCCTTTCAATCCCCCAGGAAAATTCACCATGCTGCCGCTGGTGTCCAAAAGGATCAGCACGGCAGGCGGAGATTTTGAGGGCGTTACAGACGAGATGTGGAGCGGCCGGCCATTGAATTTGCCGGTGAAGTTCGCGGAGGTGAGACCGGTAACCGGCTGCCCGGCTTGATTCATGACGCTGACGGGGGTTGTGCGCTGGCTGCAGGGAGGTTGCTGGGCGGCGACGCAGAGAGCGGCGACCCTGCCGGCATTGATCACTCCACCAATTTTCGTGAATCGCATCGGCCGTCGCCTCCCCCCGGCAGCAGCGATTGTATCAAGACAAGGCGGTTCCCGTGCTTATGCCCCCGGCATACACTGACTTGCCGATTGACTCGATCGGCACACCGGCATATAAGGGGACCGACGGCTGGCGATCGATGAAAACGAGGGCTTAAAGAGGGAGCGAACAACGATGAGCCATTTTAGAGTATTGGCAGCAATCGGGCTTCTTGGCCTGGCACCAACCGTTTTTCGGCCGGCGCCGCTGGCATCTTCAGAGCACTTCCTACTAGCCAATGACAATGAATTCGCAATCGGGGAGGATACGACGGGGACGATTTTCAGGTTGCACTCTCCGCACATAAACCCGAACTTAACCCCCTTATCAACGCTGCAAACCCAAGTGACAGCCGGGGGTGAGGCCTTTGCGGAGCCCACGGTACAAGTGCTCCGGGCTGGCGCTGACACCTGTGTGTTCCTGTCGAATTCCCAACCCAACGACAATGCGATTACGTCATTCACGCTTTCGGGTATGTCGCCGGTTGGAAACTATAACGATCCCGAAGTGCAAGATTCTTCATTTGGCATCGCTCTGGCTGCTCATGGGACCTTTCTCTTCGCTGGTTATGGTGACGACAATCTCTTACTCGGCTATGTTGGCGTCTGGCAGATCGGGACGGACTGCAGTCTTACTTTGCTGAATACCTATGAGATTGGTTACCGAATCAGGACTCTCGTCGTGACGCCAAACGGCCAGACACTGGTCCTTTCCCTTACGCCGTCTCCTTATGGGCAGGCTGGAGCAGTGGACTCATTTTCGATCGCCCAGAATGGGTCGCTATCAGAACGCGGACCCTACACTTTGCCTAGCAATACAATCATTCAACCCGTAGGCGTGGATGTAACCAAGGACAGTAAATATGCGATTTTTGCAATTGAAAGCAAAACAACATTTTTTACCGCGATGGAAGTTATTGAGGTTGCTGGTGACGGCTCGCTCAAACACCCCACCCTATTCGACCAGGGAACACTTGGACAAGGTCTAAACGTCGCCTGGGCCTCGCTTAGCCCGGACGAGCGATTCCTCTACGTTTCCGACAGCTCGCGGACGTTGACAACGCTCGCCTTTACCGAAAATCCTCTGAATATGACTTTCGCCTGCTCGACTATCCTCCCGGGTTCCTATTACTTGTCTGGCCGGCCATCCACCGCATTGCCTACAGGCGCGGGAAGCGATCTGTATGCCCCGGAGGAACCCGTAGCGCCGGGAGGGGCGAATGATTTCGTGGTCCTGGCTACAATTAACTCCACCACCGGCTGCATCACTCAGGCTGCCGGATCGCCGTTTACCGACGGCCACGACGGCATTTTGCGTTCAGTTGCGCCATGGCCTCCGCGGCCATTTTGAAAATCGTGAAGGTACTTGTACTTGGCATTAGCGTTTAATCGCGGCGGGAGCATTCTGCAGACTATTCTGAGCCGACGGCGGGCGGAGTGAATAGGGATCTGGTGATAAGGAAAACGAGGGCGGCGAGGCAGAGCCAGCCAAACCAATCGCCCAGGCGGGAATAGATGGTTCGGACACCGCGAGTAGGGGTGTCGGAGGTCATGGCGTAGTCGGAAGTCTGGTAGTAGTCGGATGCGGCGAGGCGGTGGCCTTGGTAGTCATAGGCGGCGGATAGTCCCTTACTGGTGTGGCGAATCAGGTTAAAACCCTGCTCGATAGCGCGGAAGCTGGCCATCTGGGTGTGCCAGGGGTCAATCGCACGCCAGTCATTGGACGGATCAAGCATCACGTCAGCGCCGAGCGCGCCCGCCTGGGCCAGCAAACGCGGGAAGTCTCCGTCGAAGCAAATGATCCCGCTTAACCGGCCATAGGGAGTATCGAGGGCCCGCAGTCTGCCGTCGCCGGGCATTTGCAAAGCCGCCTCGCCTCCTGGCACGGGGTGAGCTTTGTCATACATCCACGCCACGCGACCATCGGGCTGGACGAGGATCAGCTTATTTTCCAGCGGCAGAGTCTGCCTGTTGTCAATTTCTCTCGCTCCGCGGTCAACGACTCCAACGGCCATTCCCAGGTAAGACTGATATTTGGCGGCCAGTTTCGCGCCGCGCGCAAGGAGGGCGGGTTCGTCTTCCTTGAGAACGGCGGCATTGGTCTCGCCCCAGAAGACAATCTTCGCGCCAGCCTGCATTTCCCGTTCGGCGCGGGTGAGTAGGTCGTTATCCCGCACGGCGGCCCAGTTTCTAACGGCGGCGATATCTTCGGAGGTGGCTCGGTTGCGAAAAAGCCGAGTGAAAACATCATCGTTCGGCACGGCGACCTCCGGCTGTTTGGAAATGGAGGCGACGCGCACGGTCTGTGAAGATGGCGGAAATAGCGCCAGGCGTGCTCCCCCCAGCAACATGACGGCGACAATTACGGATGCGCATAGCCATGCGGTGAAACGCGCGCGCCGCCACTGAGCGCTTTCGTGTGACAGCGGCCATGCCTGCCAGAGGGAGTTGCAGACTGCCGCGAACCATCCCATCAGAAATGTGACGCCCCACATGCCGGTGACTGAGAGAATCTGGAGCAGAGGCAAATTGCCATACTGCGAGTAAGCAATCGAACCCCAACTGCCGTAAACTTCCCGGGACAGGAAACACTCCGTCGCGGCCCACGCAGTGGGAAATACCAGAGTCGCCATCAGGCCGTCGAGGCGGGGAGACACCAGGCCGTCAATCACGTACGGAAAGATCAGCGGAATTCCCCAGATGATGAGAAAAATGCAATAGGCGATGCCGGAAATGGGCACCATTCCACGAAACTGAAAGGCAAATGCGGCCATAAAAAGCGCGTATCCCACAGGCAGACCTATCCAGGCACGCCGGCCGCGAATAAATCGCAGAACGAAAACGGGCGCGAGCCAGGCGGCGAGGGCGATGGTATTCGCGCCATTGGAAAACAGCAGCAGCACGGCGGCCATGAGGAGCCACAACCACGAGCCGCAGTCCAGGAACCCGAGGCGGCCGGGACGATCAGGGGCATCAGCGCCGGGGGCGCGATTGTTGGTGCAGGGATGGGCGGCGGTGACGATGCCGCTGGAGACAGTGTTATGCGTGGTGGCGCTTTCGATTTGCACGATACACTCCTGTGGCGGCCCGGGAGGCGGGCACAGTTAGTAAACTCTCTATCGCACCGTCAATGACCTGCGCGATCACTTCCCTTTTCGAAACCCACGGAAATGCCGGACGCTGAATCAGCAGCGAAGTAATACCGTGGGCGGCGGCCCAGAGAGCCTGACTGGCGGTTTCCACGTCCACCGCGCGAAAGCGCTTTTCGGCTCTGCAGCGGTCGACCATGAAGCGCAGTTCCTCAAATGCCGGATGGGGCTTATAGCCACGCTTGACGATCGGAGGACGGATGAGGAACGCGAAGCGGTAGTCATTGGGATTGCGCAGCCCAAAATCCACATAAGCACGGAGTCCTTTACGGAGCAATGCGACCGGGTCAGCGCTGGTTCGGCCCTTTCCCAGCATTCCCAGAGATCTCAGTCTGGACAAGGATCTCAGCAGGCGGGCGAAGCTTTCCTCCACCAGGGACTCAAACAATTCTTCCTTGTTCTTGAAGTGGAGATAAATGTTGCCGGGCGAACATTCGACCCTGGAGGCCAGCTTGCGCATGGAAAAAGCTTCGAAGCCGTCGCGCACAAAGATTTCGCGGGCGGCATCGACGATAACGGCGCGCAATTCCCTCTTGTACTGGTCGCGTCTGGTGGAGGCATTCATAATGAACACCGTTTATATTAATGAACGATGTTCATATTGTCAAACAGTAGAGTGAGCCTGTCCCGTTATTTGCGGATGGAGCCGACGCGGGAGGTGGCGGGGTCTTCATCCTTTACATGCACGGTGACGGATGGGGCGAGGGGCGGCGGGAGCTTATCGAGAGAGGCTTCGGGCGCATCGTTGGGGTAGAGGGTGACGCGGTACGTCCCGGCAGGAACGAGGCGGCGCGCGAGGCGCTCATCGTATGTGAACTTTAATTCCTCATCCTGAATTTCAGGATGCTCCACGCGTTCGGTGGTGGTGCGGTACTTAAGTTTTTGCATCAAGATTTGTAACTGCCAGTCCAAATCCCAATTTACAGCGTGGAATCCGGGAGTGCTCGGCTCCAGCAGAGAGCGGACGAATTTGCCATGCGCGTCGGTAATATTCAGGCGCACTCCGCTGCGATGGGGTTGCGCGAGATAGTAATAGAAAGGCGCGCCATAAGGCGGATTGTGCGTGCGAAAAAACATGTCGCCATTGAGCTGCTCGATATTCGTGCCGTACGTGTAGCGAGTATGGAAGGCCACGGCGGAGCCCGCGTCAAACAAGAACGAGGAATTGGAAGTGAGCGCGGCGGAAAGCTGCGGCAAGGAGCCAATATCGGCGATATAGATGCCGCGGCCAAACGTCCCGACGACGAGTTCGCGATCGCGGGGTTGAATAGCCAGCGTGCGGACTGGCGCCATGGGAAGTTGGGTATTCCAGCGCGCCCAATGGCGGCCCTGATTCAGAGAGACATAGAGGCCAAATTCTGTGCCGGCGTATAAGACCTGGGGATTTTTCGGATCTTCACGAAGGACATAGGCTGGGCCATCTTTTGGCAAATCTCCGGTGACGTCGAACCACGTACTGCCGAAATTGCGCGTGTAGTAAATGTAAGGGCGCGAGTCGTTGAGCGTCATCCGATTCAAGACGATGTAGGCCGCCCCGGAAGCGGAGCGCGACGTTTCAATGTGGGAGACTACGGCATCCTGGGGCACGGGACTTACCATGAAAACAGACCGCATTTGGCCAGCGTCTGCAGATGCGCTGGAAGCGGCGGCGGTTCTAGTCCAATGCGCGCCATTATCGCGGGTGACCCACACGGGACCGTCGTCGGCTCCGGCCCAGAGCACACGAGGGTCAACCGGCGACGGGGCGAGTGACGAGAGAGCGCCGTAACTGTGATAACCGTCGCGGAAACCGTGCGGAGTTCTGGTCTGTTGCGCAGAAAGGTCTGGGCTGATGACACGGCAATATTTTTCGCCGTAGGAATCGGGCGTTAACGGCATGCGCAGAGGAACGGTACAGCGAAAAACATAGTTTGCACCGAGCAGAAAAGTGGTCCTTGCTCCGGGAGGAACGGCAGAGGTTTTCCCTTCCGCGCGCCCGGGCAACGGATGGCCCGCCGCGCCGCTCGAAGGAATCAGCAGCGGAGAATTCCAATCCCAGCGAAAGGGATGAAGGCCGAGTTTTGCGGCCATGCTGTCGGGGGGCTGCAGCGCATCGCGTGTCCAGGTGCGTTGATCCAGCCGCTCGGTATTGCCCATTTCCGAGACCATGTAAAGGATATTGGGATCGAGGGGATCGGGCTCGATGGTCATGCCGTCGCCGATATGGCGCAGCTTGTACCAATCGTAGCTGGTGATGCCTTCGTTATCGTAGGTGCGTGAAGGGCCAGCCCAGTGCGAAGTATCCTGCATGCCGCCGTAAACATAGTAGGGTTCCTGATCGTCGGCGGCGACCTTGTAAAATTGCGCGATGGGCAATACGTGCTGCATCCACGTGCGACCTCCGTTGAAAGTGGAATAGACGCCGCCATCGCCGCCCAGAACTATGTGATTGGCGTCCAGCGGGTCGATCCAAATGGTGTGAAGGTCGTTGTGGACGTTATTCATATTCTGAACGGAGAATGTCTGGCCGCCATCCTGCGAGCGAAGTAAGTCAAAAACCGGCATCCAGACGCGCTGGCCATTGGACGGGTCAGTGGATGGATCGGCGACGATGCGGTCATAGTAATAGCTGGTCATTGCGGAACCGACTCGCTGCCAATGCGCGCCAGCGTCCTCGGAGCGGAATACACCGCCATCCATGCTGGTGCGCTGGGTGGCGTTCTGGTCCGTCATAGCTTCGGGCAGACGCCGCTGCTGGCCGGTAAGAATCGCGGCATAAATGATTTTGGAATTGTTGGGCGCGATGGCCAGGGTAATTTTTCCCATGCAGGCTTGACCCTGCGGAGGCAGCGCAGCGCGATAGGCCTCTTCCTGCTGGGCCAATTGTTGGCGCGCGGATTCCTCGGCTGCCGCGACTTGAGGAGTCGGCTTTGCGGTGCCGGGGCGTTCTTCTTCGCGCTCGGCCTCGCCATCCTTGTCATTTTCCCCCTTAGAGTTTCGAGGGGATGTTGGGTTTTGAGCGGCTTCATGTTCTGATTCTTTCTGCGCGAGCGCGCCGCCCGCGCCGGTGAATTTGCGCTCATTTTCGCGCTCGGATTCTTCCTCGTTGAGAGGGCGCGGCGGGGAATAATGGCAAACATTGGGAAGGCCGTTCGAGAGGTGGGTCCAATTTGCGCCGCCATCGGTGGTCTTGAAAATTCCGCTGCCGGGACCAAATTCGGTCATATCTCCAGCGCCCCAGCGGATGCGCTGCCATGCGGCGGCGTAGAGAGTTTGGGGATCGTGAGGATCAATTGCCAGATCGTTGAATCCGGTCACGTCGTCCACATAAAGGACACGTGTCCAGGATTTGCCACCGTCGGTAGTCTTGAAAATGCCGCGCTGGGAATTGCGCCCCCACAGATGACCGAGGGCCGCGACGTAAACGACATCCGCATTGGCCGGATCAATCACTATGGCGCTGATTTCCTCTGTGTCATCGAGACCAACAAATTGCCAGGACTGGCCCCCGTTCGCGGAACGAAAAACGCCCCGGCCGAGCGACGTAATTCCCGTGGACGAGGGTTCGCCGGTACCAACCCAGACTTGTTCGGGATCGGAGGGAGCCACGGCGACAGCGCCGCAGGAACCGGAGGCTTCGTCGCTGAAGATTGGTTTCAGAGTGGTTCCGGCGTCAGTCGTTTTCCAAACTCCACCGCCTGCCGTGCATACATAAAAAGTGGTGGTGATGCCGCGGCCGTCTTTGGGTGGGACACCCACAACCTGCCAAACGCGACCCGAGGGCGTAGCTGGACCGATGAGGCGAAATGGAAGCTGGTCAAGAGCCTGAGAGATCGCGGCAGGGCTAGCCTCCGTTGCCGAACTAGAAGCCCCCGCGAGATTGTGATGTGAAGCGCCGGCGGCGTTGGCGGAAGCAGACACGGTTTGGATAGTAGGCGCAGATGAAGATGCATTCGCGCCGAATGAACCGATAATCCCCGCGCAAAGCAAACTCATCATTGCAAATCTATTCGAACGCGTAGCGCGAAATCGCATCATGTTTCTGCCGCTCTCCAGTTGGCGCAACCTGACGGTTTAATATTAATGTCTGCTTGTATGTCCGCCAATGAAATTACCACAGGCGATAGAATTTCGGCTGGTGGCAAGAGCGCGGCGGACTCAGCATGACGATGAAGGCTATTTGCCTGTGTGGCGAGTGCGGTCCGAGGGTTGTAGTCCTGCATTGCAGCCTCAAGGGATAACCAGAGCTAGGAACGGTGCGTATTCATTCCAGAGGTGGGAGCATGATCGTCGAAGAAAATGCGAGTGGGCGGCAACAGTCGCCTTCCATACCACGCCGGATATTTTACGGACCAACGGAACTGCGCGCCGGGTGGCGGCTTCTAATCTTCCTCGCCGTGCTGGCGGCGATAGTCACGCCTTTGGTGCTCCTGGGAAATCATTACCAACCCATCGGGTTTCGAGGGTCATTGAAGGAAATGACGCCGGGGATACTGGTGTTTTACGACAGTATCAAGCTCGGAGTGGTATTGCTGGCCGCGTTTATCATGTCTCGAATCGAGAAGCGCAAAGTGGGGGCCTACGGACTGCCGTTGCGCGGGGGCACGTTGCGCAACTTCTGGATTGGAACGGCGTGGGGGTTTGGCGCGCTGAGCGCGCTGTTGGGCGTGATGTGGCTGGCGCACGATTACCATGCCGGCCACGTCGCTTTGCGCGGTCGCGAACTGATCTATTACCCGCTGGCGTGGGGCGTGGCGTTCCTGTTGCTAGGACTTGCGGAGGAGTTTACTTTCCGGGGATATGGACAGTTCACACTGACGACGGGAATTGGATTCTGGCCGGCGGCAATATTGTTCTCACTATTATTTGGATTTGCGCACAGCGGCAATTCAGGGGAGCAATTCATCGGACTGGTACAGGTAGTCGTGATCGCGCTGTTTTTCTGTTTCACATTGTGGCGCACTGGTACGCTATGGTTTGCAGTGGGATATCACGCCGCGTGGGACTGGGGCCAAACATTTTTTTACGGCACTCCGAATAGCGGACTTCTGGGGCGCGGGCATCTGCTAAATCCGATGTTCAAAGGGCCGAGCTGGCTGACGGGCGGATCGGTTGGGCCGGAGGGCAGTTACCTGCACATTCCGCTGGTGCTGGTATCAACACTTCTTTTCGTGATGGTTTATCGCAAGCGAATGCCCTACCCTGATCGGAGCGCATTGAAAATACCTTGAAATTGAACAGCAGCTGCATGGATAGTCCACCGAGGACGGGAGCTGGCATCACAAGGTGAGCGGCCAATGGAACCATGGGGTTGTCCCGCGCGTATAATTTTCGAGGGTTAAAACAATGAATTTTGAGGACGACCATGATCAACGAACGGAACCGCCGGAGCAGGCAGGCAAGGGGGATTTGCCAAGTGTAGAAATGCCGGCTGGGCCCCTCCCTGAAGGCACTACGCTGGCAGATATTGGCGCGATCTCGACTCCGGGCGCGGGACAGCCCTCCGCGCAGTCGTCACTGATGCGCACAATTTTCTTCAATTCGGCTGAGCTCCGAGCTGGCTGGCGCTTTCTAATCTTCGTCGCCATCGTGGCGTGCCTGGTGATCACTTTAAACATTGTTGGACACCATTTTAGGGCCAAGACCACGGGTCAAATGAAAGAGCTGATGCCGCAACTGCTGATGATTTTTGACAGCGTCACCTTCTGTTTCATTTTGCTGGCCAGCTTTATCATGTCGCGGATCGAGAAGCGTAAGGTGGGGGCGTACGGATTGCCGCTGCGCCGTGGAACACTACGGAATTTCTCCATCGGCGCGGTGTGGGGATTCGCCGCGATCAGTTTCCTGTTGGGTGTTTTGTGGATGGCCCACGGCTATCATGTGGGCTATGTGGGCCTGCACGGGCGACAGCTAGTCTATTATCCGCTGGCGTGGGGCGTCGCTTTCTTGTTGGTGGGACTTTCAGAGGAGTTCACTTTCCGCGGATATGGACAGTTCACATTCACTACAGGAATCGGCTTCTGGCCGGCGGCAATTCTATTTTCGCTGCTATTCGGATACATACATTCGAGCAATCCCGGAGAGCATTTCATCGGCTTGGTGCAGGTGGTGATCATCTCGCTGTTTTTCTGCTTCACGCTGTGGCGCACGGGAACACTGTGGTTCGCCGTGGGATATCATGCCGCGTGGGACTGGGGACAGACCTTCTTTTATGGCACGCCCGACAGCGGCCTGCTGGGGCGCGGACATTTACTGAATCCGACGTTCACCGGGCCGACGTGGCTGACGGGCGGTTCCGTGGGGCCGGAGGGCAGCTACCTGAATATTCCGCTGGTGTTGCTGGTGGCGCTGCTTTTCGCGTTGGTGTTTCGCCAGCGAATGCCCTATCCCGAGCCCAGCGCGATCAAGGGGCGCCCTGTGAGGGCACCCGCCGTGAGGGCGGGATGGATTCCCTAGCGGTCGCCGGATAAAACAGGCGGTAATCGGCGTACCCGGAATTGCACAAATTCCCGTTACCCAACGAGCGTACGAAGCGAGTCCCAATGCTTCTAGCATTCATTATGGCTGTGGCCTTGTCGCAGACTCCGGTACCCCGGCAGAAACGTATGCGGCGTCCGTTCACCGCTTTGACTATGACGCCAGCAGGCCGCTCGACATTCGTGAAGTCGGTGTCGTGAAACGAGACGGTGCAAAAGTTCGTGACATTACCTACGTAGGAGCCAACGGACCGGTGCCGGCTTACCTGGTTGTTCCGGTGGGCCGGGGTCCATACGCGACGATCCTGCGGGGCCACTGGATGATGGACGGCTCGCCATATATGAACCGGAAAGAGTTTTTGGCCGAGGCGATTTTGCCGGCGAAAAGCGGCGTGGTATCGCTGCTGATTGACTCGCCCATGGTGCGCCCCGGCTACAAGCCGCAGGACGAGCCGCTTGACATGCGTGATGACGTCGTTGATCTGCGGCGCGGATTGGATTTGCTGTCCTCACGCGAGGATGTGGATCGCAGGCGAATTGCCTACGTAGGGACAGCTTCCACGCCGCGGCTGGAGCCATCCTGGCGGGAGTGGATAAGAGGCCCAAGGCCTTTGTGCTAATGGCCGCTTCTTTTGACTACGGCCAAACGCTTGTATGCACGGCTCCAAAAAATGTGGAGTTACGGCAAAAAGTTCCAGTAGAAACTCTGCGGCAAGTCTATAAGGAATATGACTGGATCAATTCCTGCCCTTATGCAAGACATGCCGCGCCGGCTGCGGTATTGCTGCAAGTTACAAAGAGTGCGTCAGCGCTCTGCGGGAGCTGAAGATGTATAACGCTGGGCACGCGCTCAATTCGGCCGCGACTAAAAGACCGGGATGAGTGGTTGCAGAGACACTTGATTTCAAACCTGTAGATGCCAGCCTAGTAAGCCAATTGCCCGTACTGAAGTGAGCCCGGTAAGCTTCGTGGCCGCGTCGCTGCTGGCGTGGCGTTATAAGGGCGTCGTGGTACGTGTGCTTTACCGCGCTGCGGCGGTGTGGCTGGGCGCGCTGCATTACCTGTTGATGGCGGCGGTGGGATGCTGGGCGGCGCATGGGGTGGCGTTGCTCGAGCATATGAACACTAACCGGCGCGAAACTGCCATTCCACTATTTGGCCTGGCGGTCGTGGTTTCCATTTTCGGCGTGGTCAACGCGGCGTGGACGCGGGTGACACGCGTCAAGGTAAAACTCCCCAATTTGCCGGCGGCGTGGCGCGGCAGAACCGCGGCGCTGATTGGCGACACGCATCTGGGACACGTGCGGAACATTGGTTTTGCCCGACGCGTCGCCGGAATGATCGCGCGGTTGCAGCCCGATGTTGTGTTCATCACCGGCGACCTCTACGACGGGACGGCGGTGGAGGTGAACCGGATCGCCGGGCCGTGGGGCAAAATCTCCTCCCGGTTTGGGACGTATTTCGTGTTGGGAAATCATGAGCAATTTATGAACGACGCGAAATATGTCAGCGGCCTGGATAATGCCGGCGTGCGCGTGCTCCACAATGAAAAGGTGACGCTCGATGGGCTGCAAGTCGTGGGCGTGCCGTATCGCGATGGCACGTACGGACCGCGCCTACAAGAGATATTGCGCAACGCACGGATAGACCGCGACCGTGCCAGCATCCTGCTTATCCACGCGCCGGACCATCTGGACATAGCGGAAGATGAAGGCATATCCCTCCAGCTTTCCGGACACACCCATCGCGGACAATTCTTTCCCTGGACACTGGCGGTGCGGCGGATGTACGGCCGATTCGCATACGGGCTGCAGCGTCTTGAAAAAATGCAGGTTTATGTAACCAGCGGGGCGGGGACGTGGGGTCCGCCCATGCGCGTGGGAACGAACCCCGAAGTCGTGCTGATAACTTTGGAATAGACTCGCGAACTAATCCGCTATGCGGGCTTGGAACCAGAATCGGAACTGGAATTCGGGTCGGATGGGGGCCGCGAAATGGAAATGGGAGTGCGAGGGTGCCCGGAGTTGGAGGCGAAATAGGACGTATTCGCGCTGGTGACGGGGGCCGGCGTATTTGATGGATTTGGATTATTGGTTTCGTTGGTGATGCGAGGGGCAACGGGTGCGCTAGGCGCCACGGGAACAACGGGGGCAACGTGCGCGGCGTTGGGATCAAAGTTCACAGCATTGAGATCGTTGGGATCGAAATTGGCGTCGAAACTGAAATCCTCGGGCTTCCCGGGCTTTACCTCTCCTTCCAGCTTTTTCTGCGCTCGCTTTTGAGCTTTGGCAATCTGCTTTTCCTGCCGCTTTCTTTCCTTCTGCCGCTTGAGAAATGTTGTTGTCATCGAGATGTCCTTTAGACCGCTGGGGCTAAATCGCCGCCAGCAATCTCAGAATTCGCATCGGCGCGGGGTCTGGGAATAGGACCGTACTTACGCAATGGCCCTCGGCCTTCCACGCCGTTTCTGCGCCAGCCAGAGGTCATGGCTGGGAAAAAGGCAGTTGAATAACGTGATCGAGAAGATTTTAACAAGAAAATTACAAAAAGCCCAATCTAGGCTGGAAAGTGCCGCCAATTCAACGGCGCAGGACGGAATTCTTTGAGGTATTGAGGCACAGGGAATGGTCGAAGGGAAGAGAGATTCCTCGGGCGCGAAAGGGCAGCGCCATCGGAATGACGGCGTCTCTAGGGGAGCAACAAGTCTAAGCGAAGGGACGCCAAACAACACCCCCGCGATTAGAGTCCCGGCTGCGCGAGAGGTAGAGCTGAGGCTGCGAGATGATCCAGCAGCAGGCATTGCGCGCGCGAAGGATAGTGACGGCGCAGACGTGCGATGCCAATGCGGCGAAACGCAGCCGCGTCTTCAACGGGAACGAATCGGACGCCCGAGCGTTTCTCCGCAGCCATGCGCGGGACGAGAGAAACGCCGGCCTTCGCGGCGACCATGGCCAAAACGGAAGAAAACTGTCCGCTCTCAAAGACGACACGAGGATGCAGGCGAGAGCGGCGGCAAGCGGCAAGCGCGTGTTCACGGAAACAGTGATCCTCCTTCAGCAGCAGGAAGGGTTCGCCTTCCAATTGTCGAAGGCTGATGGCGCGAAGACTGGCAAGGGGATGCTCAACGGCTACGGCGGCGTAGAATTGTTCGCGAAAAAGCTCGGTGGTGGCGAATTCGCGGCCGGGGACGGGAAGGGCGAGGAGGGCGGCATCGGCCGTCCCGTTGCGTAAACGGTCGAGCAGCAGCGGCGTGGTTTCTTCGAGCACAGAGACTGAGACTTCGGAATGGCGGCGAGCAAAGGTGGCCAGCCATTCGGGAAGGCAGTAAGGAGCGATGGTGGGAATTACGCCGAGAACGACGCGACCGCGCTCATCGCCGGCCATCTCGCGGATTTCCACTATGGCATCGCCGACGTCGCGCAAGATAGCTTCGGCGCGAGGAAGAAATGCGCGGCCAAACGACGTCAGGCGGGCTTCACGGCCCAAGCGGTCAAAGAGGCGTGCACCAAGCTCGTCTTCGAGCTTGAGGATTTGCTGGGAGAGCGAGGGCTGGGCCACGCGGACCTGCGCCGCGCCGCGGGTGAAACTGCCGCTGCGAGCCACGGCCAGGAAATAACGGAGCTGGTGAAGTTCCATATTGCTGATGATTTCATGAAAAGGAGAATCTTCTGAAAATTACTGAGGCGACAGGGACCTTGCTTCAGGGCCTAAAGGCCCTGCCCCAAAGGCTGTCATGTCGCGGCTAAAGCCGCGACCCCCTTAAAGAGCGCATCCCCTCCCTCTCCCAACAAAAAGGCGGCGAACCCGAAACGAACTCTGGTCCGAAAAAAGCGGATTGCTCATCCCGATAAATCGGGAGTTGGAACAACGGATCATGACCACCCGCTACCCTTCCGGGCCTGAAGCTCGAGCGATGATGCCGCAGTGCGCCGGCGTTACGACCGGTGCTCGGAAGCCACGGCGATGCCGCAGCGGCCGTGCAAATCAAAAGCGGATTCCTCGCTATGCTTCGGAATGACCCTATATTTCACACGAGGCAGGACTGGGCCCGATTCTGGATCCAACCACCGCCCAGCACGCGCGGATCGCCATCCTCCGGGCCATAGAACACAGCGGCCTGGCCGGGGGTGATGGCCCGTACGGGCTCAATAAACCGCACGTGAGCGCGATTGCCCGAAAGCGCGCGCACTTCGGCACGCGCGGCGGGATGGCGATGGCGAATCTGGACGCGAGCTTCGACCGGCTCGTTAGGCATGGCGGACGCTACAATGGAAATCCAGTTCACGTTTGCGACGACACACTCGCAGGACTCAAGTTCACTGCCATCGCCGACAATAACGCGATTGGTGGCGGGATCAAGTTCGAGGACGTAAAGCGGGCGACCCGCGGAAAGTCCCAGTCCTTTGCGCTGACCAACCGTGAAATTTTGGAGGCCGGCGTGGCGGCCCAAAACTTCGCCGGATGCATTCACAATTTCGCCGCTACAATCGCGAGATGCACCAACAACCTCATAAGCCGGAGCGTTGGCATTGCTAATTCCCTGCTCTTCGACATAAGCCTGAATGAAGCGCACATAATTGCCATCGGCGACGAAACAGATCTCCTGGCTCTCAGGCTTTTCGGCGACGGGCAGGCCAGAACGCCGCGCGATATCCCGAACCTCCTCCTTGCTCATTTCGCCGAGCGGAAATTCAGAACAGGCGAGCTGATCCTGGGTTAATCCGAAGAGAAAATAAGTCTGGTCCTTGGACGAATCCACAGCGCGAAGCAGCTCATGGCGCCCCGACGGAGCGCTGTGACGAATGCGCGCGTAATGGCCGGTGGCGAGGCGACCGGCGCCAATCTGGCGGGCGGTGGAGACGAGGCGGTCGAACTTCAAATGGTTGTTGCACAGGGTGCAAGGGATGGGGGTGCGTCCGCGAAGGTATTCGCTAACAAACGGGCGGATTACCGCATCCTCAAATTCCTGCTCGTAATTGACGACGTAGTAAGGAAAACCGAGATGCTGGGCGACGCGCCGCGCGTCATAGACATCATCGAGCGAGCAGCAGCAATGACCGCCGGAAGTTTTCGGCGATTTGCCCGCCGGTCCGGTCCCTAGCGCATCAACTGACGCGCCGATGTTTTTTTCGTCTGGCGATCCCCTCAGTTCCGGCAAGCGGCGCTGATTCCACAGCTGCATGGTGAGACCGACAACAGCGCCTCCGCGCTCGCGAAGAAGAGCGGCGACGACGGAGCTATCCACGCCGCCACTCATGGCCACAGCAGTAAGGATTCCAGCCTCCGCGGTTGCGCATGTTTCCTGGTGGCCTGATTCGGTCCGCATTATCCGGCTTTCCGAGTCCAGGTTGCAGACGGAGATGGACGGCGTCAGAACGCTAGTCATAGTGGGCGACTTCGTGAGCAATATTAACGGATGAGGGCGCGGCGGCGCTTTCCGCGATCATTTGCGCGCCGACTTTTGGTGAACGGCCCATCGCATCCGAGTAAATGGGTGAAAGTCTACGAAGCCGCGCGACCACAGCGGGAATTACGTCCAGAGCATAATCAATTTCGGCGTCAGTGGTGGCGCGCCCAAAGCTAAAGCGAAGGCTGGAGCGAGCGTCTTCGCGGCTCAGACCAATGGCCAGAAGGACATGCGATGGCTCAATCGCTCCCGAGGAACAAGCCGCGCCGGTGGCGCAGGCGATGCCCTGCAAGTCTAGGGCAATAACCAGCGATTCCCCTTCGGCAAAGCGAAACACCAGATTGGTGGTATTGCAGACGCGATGCGCGCGGCCACCATTCACCCGGCAATCGGGAATGCGGGCGAGCAATTCCCGCTCGAAGCGATCTCGCAACGCTCCAATGCGCGCGGCATCAGACACCTGGCGCTGCAAGGCAAGCTGCGCGGCCTTGCCGAAGCCGGCAATCCCCGGAACGTTTTCGGTGCCGGGCCGGCGGTCGCGTTCGTGATGCCCGCCAAAGGCGATGGGATCGAGCGGCGTTCCAGAACGGATAAATAGCGCTCCAACGCCTTTGGGACCGTAAATTTTATGAGCGGAAAGCGAAAGAAAAGCGGGGCGAACCTCACTCGCCGAGTTACCGAAAACAGGTCCGACATTAACCGGCAGCTTGCCGACGGACTGGACGGCATCCGTGTGAAAAGGCACGCCAGCTTCGGCGGCGATGCGCGAAATTTCGGAGAGGGGCTGAATCGCACCCAACTCGTTATTGGCGTGCATGATGCTCAAGAGCACGGTTTCAGGACGAAGCGAACGGCGAATGTCGTCAGGGTTAACAATAGCGTCGGCGGAGACAGGTAGAAAAGTGACCTCAACGCCCTGGCGTTGAAGTTCCTGACAAGAATGAAGGACGGCGTGATGCTCGACTTGCGTGGTGATGACGTGCAATTTCGCGACGGGCCCGCGCTGACAGCGCGCCGCCGCGACCGCGCCAAAAATCGCAAGGTTGTCGGACTCGGTACCGCCGCTGGTGAAAACAATTTCAGCTGGCTGCACGCCAATCAGCGCGGCTACCGATTCGCGCGCCTCCTCAACGGCCGTGCGCGCGCGCTGGCCCGGCGTGTGAATGGAACTGGCATTGCCACATTCGGCGCCGAGGAAAGGCAGCATGGCCGTGAGAACTTCGGGAGCAACCGGTGTGGTGGCGTTATGATCGAAATAGGCGCGCATGAGTTGTGACCTTAGATGTGAGTTTCGGAAGCGAGACACTGGACTCAATAACCACGGTTGCAATCTTCCGAAATGGAACTTTCTCAGACTCGTTCAAGAACGTCGACCGTGCGCTCATTGCGGACGTTGCCGGTATTCAAAGTGGAGGTCGGCTCGAACAGCATTACATGCGCTTCCTCTTCGGCCACCGGGCGATGGTCTACGCCGCGCGGAACAATAAGGAAATCACCCTGTTCCATCCAGGCGAAATGGTCGCGAAATTCCATCCTGAAGCGGCCCGTTATGACAAAGAACAGCTCGTCCTCATTGTCATGATGATGCCACACAAATGGGCCGTTGAATTTCACCAATTTTACCAACTGGCCGTTGAGTTCGCCCACGATTTTGGGCTGCCAATATTCGCTGAATAAGGCGAGCTTTTCCCGTAAATTCACCTTCGGCATGTATTTGAGGTTAGCATGGCAATAGCCCCAGCGCCATTATATTGGCGTGAAGGAGCCGAACACTATATGTCAAACCCGGTTATCACCCTGACTACTGATTTTGGATACTCAGGCCATTTCGTTGGGGCTATGAAGGGCGTGATTTTGAAGATATTGCCGGATGCAAAAGTAATTGATATTACCCATGACGTGCCGCCCTTCGACCTGCGGGAGGCGGCCCTGACCATTGCAGGCGCGGCTCCGTTTTATGCGACGGGGACGATCCACGTGGTGGTGGTAGACCCTGGCGTGGGCACGGGACGGCGCCCAATCCTGGCGGAGGCCGACGGGCAATTCTTTATCGCGCCGGATAACGGCGTGCTGACACTGATTTACGAGCAGGCCAAAGAGTTAAAGGTCTGGCACGTTACCGCCGATCACTACTTTCTTACGCCAGTCAGCCGAACGTTCCACGGGCGCGATATTTTCAGCACGGTGGCTGCATGGCTGGGCAAAACGGGCCAGGCCGCCGATTTCGGCGAGCCGATTACCGATTTCGTCCGCCTAAATCTGCCCAAGGTCGAGCGAAAGGGCGATACGGTGACTGGAATGATCCTGCGCCGCGATCGTTTTGGAAATCTGATGACCGACATTACGCCTGATCATGTGAAAGAAATTGTCGAAGGCAACGCTCCATTTCGGATCTGGATCGGAGACCACGAAATTCACCATTTGGTGAACACTTTTTCCGAAGGTAGTCCCGGCGAAGCAGTGGCGATATTTGGGTCGAGCGGCTATCTGGAACTTGCGGTCCACGGAGGCGACGCGGCGGAGATGCTGAGCGCGGGACCGGGAAGCAAAGTAATTTTAGGCATTGGGCCGACGCCAAAAACCAGGGACGAGCGTGCCTGAGGCGGACGCGGATCCGCGCGCGGAGTATTCCCGGCGGCTGGAAAACCGCGCGGAAACGGTGGCGGCGAAGGAACGGCTTCACTTCCGGGCGGGAAATGCGAAATTAGCCGTAGTGGCGGCGGGCCTGGCGATGGCGTGGATGGCGCTGGGCAGGAGTTTATTCCCAGCGTATTGGCTGGTGGTTCCCGCTGCAATGTATGCGGCGCTGGTTGTTTATCACGAGCGCGTATTGCGCGTGCGGGCACGCGCCAATCTTGCGACGGAGTTCTATCGCAGGGGCATGGGGCGAATGAACGATCGCTGGTCGGGCACAGGCGAATCCGGGGAGCGATTCCGCGATCCGAAACATCCTTATGCCGATGACCTGGATATTTTCGGAACCGGGTGCTTGTTCGAATTACTTTGCACGGCGCGGATGCCCATGGGCCAGAACCGGCTGGCGCAGTGGCTTTCCGCCGCCCCACCGGTAGCGGAGATTATCGGGCGCCAGGAATCGGTCGCTGAACTGCGGGAAAAACTAGACCTTCGCGAGCATCTGGCCGTGGCCGGTGAGACTTTGCGGTCGCGTTTCGATCCGGAGGCGCTAATCACCTGGGCGGAAAACAGCGCGGGCTGGCCTGGGAACCCGCGGGCTCTGAGCGCTCTTCGGTTGATGGCCGCATTTTTCGCGATGGCCGCGCTCGTTGCTCTGGGAGATTTTCTAGCCACACGCAATTTCTGGCCGCTAGTCATCGTCCTGATTCCCGAAGCCATTTTCCGCCAATGGCTGCAAAAACGCGCCAAGGAGATAAGCAGCGGAGTCGCGTGCAACGCCGATGGGCTGGCCCTTTTCGCGAAGATTCTGGAGCGGCTCGAAAAAGAGCGGTTTCAGTCTGCGAAATTAAACGCACTGACACCTACTCTTCAAGGCAGTCCCCTTCCTGTATCGATGCCCGTCCGGAGACTGGCCCGCATTGTTTACTGGATTGACGCGCGCGGCGGCATGTTGGGGAACCTGCTGGACCTTCCCCTGCTTTACACCGCGCAAACGGGCCTTGCGGCGGAGGCCTGGCGGCGAAAATGGGGCGGGCGAGTTCGCGGGTGGATTGACGCGGCGGCGGAAATGGAGGCGCTGCTTTCGCTGGCTGGATATTCCTATGAGCATCCCGATGATCCGTTCCCCAAGTTCTTAAATGCGGGTGATTTCGCAGGGGATGATTCGGCGCGCCATTGCACGGCTCTTTTCGATGGCCAGGAACTTGGGCACCCCCTCATTGCCAGTAGGCTCTGCATTCGTAACTCGGTGCAGTTGGACAAACACACTCAGTTGCTGTTGGTCAGCGGCTCGAATATGTCGGGCAAGAGCACGCTCCTGCGTACTGTGGGGATCAATGCGGTACTGGCCGTAGCCGGCGCGCCCATCCGGGGCACGTCGTTGAGAATGACACTCCTCACTGTCGGAACGCGGATTCGCAGCGCGGATTCGCTGCAGGAAGGCCGCTCAAACTTTTACACGGAGATTCTGCGCATCCGCGAAGTCGTTAACCTGGCCAAAGAGAAACCGCCGGTACTCTTCCTTTTCGATGAACTATTGGAAGGGACGAACTCCGCAGACCGCCTGATTGGCGCGGAGGCTCTGATTGGCGGCTTGCTGAAGCACGGGGCCGTTGGAATCGTGACCACCCACGACCTGGCGTTGACGGAAATTGGCGCGGCAGGAACCACTCCGCTGCACGGGTCATTGCCCGGGGCATTGCAAGCCGCATTGCGTAATTTGCATTTTCAGGACTACATGGAAGGCGGCATAATGCGTTTCGACTACAAGCTGCGGGAAGGAATTGTGGAAAAGAGCAACGCTGTGGAGCTGATGCGCTTGATCGGTTGGGAAGTGTAACAAGCATGGCGCAGATTGCAGATACGCCTATCGAGCCTTCCCTTCCGGTCTGGAAGAAGCTACTCTACGGCGCTATTTCCACGGTTGTTGTCCTGCTTGCGCTGGCCATTATTGCTGAAATCGCACTGCGAGTATTCGTAGTCTTCGTTCCCTCCTTCCGCAGCGCGCCATTCCGGCAATACGATCCCGTGCTCGGCGAATCATTGTTTCCCAGTGTCAGGGTCAATCATTCACGCGGTTGCTTCCAAGGGCTGGTAGTCACCAACCAATGGGGGTTTCGCGATCGCGAGCGAACGCTGGAAAAGCCACCGGGCGAGTTCCGAATTGCGCTGGTAGGAGACTCGGTGGTGGAAGCGGCGCAGGTTCAACCCGGCCAGGTCATGAATATAAAGATGGAGGAATTGCTGGCCGCGAGCGGCCGGAAGAACAATGAAGTGCTTTCCTTTGGAATTGAGGGAATCGGGACAACGCAGGAACTGTTGCTCTATAAGGAGAAAGTAAGGCAGTTTCATCCGGACCTTGTGGTGCTCATGTTCGTGGACAACGACATCATGAACAACTCGTCCACGATACAGCCAAAGGCCTATGGAATTCGCACATGGTATGCGCCCTACTACAATCTGGGGCCGAATGGCGGGCTAGTCTTCCAGCCGGTGCAGCGCGACGCGCTGTGGCCGGTAGGGTCATTCCTCGAAAGACATTTTCTCCTCACTTACTACATAGAACACGCCGCGGAGCGCATCAATATCGGAAACAGCAAGTGGCAGGGCCTGCCGCTGGAGTGGCAGGTTTACGCTACGCCAGAGGACCCGGAATGGTCCAATGCCTGGACTGTGACCGAAAGGGTGCTCAAACTGATGCAGGACGCGGTGGCGGGGGATGGGGCGAAGTTCGTCGTGATCAAGCATCCGTCCTTCAGCGATATTGCGCCGGACTGGCGCGAACGATTCGAGAAGAGTATGGGGACGATTCCGCCGAACTTTGATCCTGCTACAGTGCAGCGGGGGTTACAGGATATTTCCAACCGGGACAATATTCCGATTGATTTTATGGCGCCGTATATGCAGGCCTACCGCGACAGCCATCATCTGCAATTCCCCTACTTTTCATACACGTGCGAGACACACTTCGCGCCGCTTGGGCATGAAGTCGCGGCCGAGGCCATTATTCAGGATCTCGCTGCGCGCCATTTGCTCCCGCCTGCCAATTCACCGTCAGCGACGTCAATGCCGCCAAACCCACGGACGTCCAATTCAGCTCCGACGCAATAGCGGGATGGCGCTATGCCTGGCGCTTGTAGGCGCTGACCAGCCTGGAGATCAATACCGCCAGATAGAGAATCCCGAGAATAGCCTCGATAACCGACAGGGAGCGCGCCTGAGGGGAAACAGGGACCATGCCCGCCGCGCCAAGCGAGGTTATGATCGCGAAGCTGTAATAAACGAAGTCGAACCGTTCGGGAACGGTGTGCAAATTGCTCAGCGGATTAAGGTAGAAGGCCCCGTGCTGAAGCGCAGCCACCATTCCATACGCGCTGGCAAAGCTGAATCCCACCAGCAGATAGATGCACAGCGCTCCGAAGATGGTCTCCGATTTAGGCTCCTCCTTCGTGAAAACGCGGCGGAAGATGATAACCACCACAAGCACGTCGAACGCGAAGCTTAGGGCAGTATTGAAAAGCGGCAGGAAGCGTACACCCATTACATCCACCCGAAGAGGAACCATGCGCTCAAACAGGGCCGGGATGGCCAGCAACAGCGCCGCGGTCAGGATCGTGCGCCGCATGCTGATTACATAAACGGTAAGTAAAATGCCGGCGCTCCCCGCCACGCGAAAGATGAAATAGCCGACTGTGCCCTCGCGCACGAAGGGATAAAATACAAGAGACGCCATCAGGTAAAGGAAAAGGAAAAAGAACCTGTGCCCGTTGAAGGCCGTCCAGTCTCGGTGGGATGCCGCCATGTCAGTGAAGATTACGCCTCGTGGGCCGAGTTTATTTGTTCAGCGCTAAATCGCTAATTCGAACTAGAAAATTCCGCCGCGCAGTAACATATACTTGGTCGAGCTGTTATGCAACGGCAAAGCGGGAAGTAACCTGGCGCGCGGAAAGTCCGCGGAATTTGGTTGGACAAGAGACGTGACATTGAGGGCGCCTTCCCCCAAGGCCGCGCTACCTCAAAATATTCAGCACCATAAGTTCGGAGCGTAGGCGAGGATCAAGCCAGTCGCGGAGAGCGTCACCGAGCAGGTTAAAGGCAAGCACGGCCAAGGCAACAGCGAGGGCGGGGAAAATGGCGAGATGGGGCGCATCGAAGATGTGGCTGCGCGCGTCGTTCAACATGCCTCCCCAACTGGGCATGGGCGCGAGGACTCCCAGTCCCAGAAAGCTGAGAGTAGATTCGGCAAGAATCGCACCAGCGAGAGCGGTGGTGGCCTGCACTAGAATCGCGGGGAGGATATTGGGCAGGACGTGGCGGAACAGAATGCGCCCGCCTGAAGCGCCCAACGCGCGAGCCGCGGCGATGTAATCCAGTTCGCGGACTTTCAGCAATTGGGCCCGAGCGAGGCGCGCATAGCCCGCCCACCCAGTGACAATAAGTGCGATGATAACTTTGCCGATGCCCGGCCCTAGAAACGCCGCCAGCGCAATGGCCAGCAAAATCCCCGGAAAGGCAAGAAAGGCATTGAGAATGAGAATATTGACGACGCCATCCAGCCATCCGCCAATGTAGCCGATCAGCGAACCAATTCCCACGCCAATCAGTCCGCTGCCCAGCACCACCGAAAAGCTGACAAACACCGAGACGCGCGCCCCGAAAATAACTCGCGAGAGAACGTCGCGGCCAAGTTCGTCCATGCCCATCCAATGAACGAAACTGGGCCCAGTGAGGCGCATTGGCAAATCCTGTGATGCGGGATCATAGGGAGCAATCAGAGGCGCGGCGATTGCGACAAAGACAAGGAACGCCGAGAGCGCGAAGCCCACGCGTCCCCACGGGCTGTGACGAAAAAACTCGCGCAGCCCTTTCACGCGAGATCGGCCTTCGCATATGCGGGATCTGTTTTCATCGGCGCAAGGCCAGCTTTCGCCCGTGACGGCTTCATGACAAGCGAACGCGCGGATCGGCAGCGGCGTAGAGCAAATCGGTGAGCAAGTTCACCAACACATAGCACAGAGTGGTAACCAGAATGCAGCCCTGCAAGAGCGGATAATCGCGCGCATCAATGGCCTGTACGGCGAGGCGGCCGATTCCCGGCCACGAGAAAATTGTTTCGGTGACGATGGCGCCAGCAAGGAGCGTCCCCAACTGGAGGCCGAGGATCGTAAGAATCGGGATCAGACTGTTGCGCAAGGCATGGCGAATCAGTACAGCGGCTTCGGAAAGACCCTTGGCGCGGGCGGTGCGGACGTAGTCGCTGGCCAGTTCCTCCATTACCGTGGCGCGAACCATGCGGGTAAGAATCGCTGCCAGCGCGGCTCCCAGGGTGAACGCTGGGAGAATGATGTGGGTAAAGCCGCCGCGACCGGAAACGGGAAGCCATCCCAGCGAGACGGAAAAGATCAAAATCAGCAGGGGGCCGAGCGCGAAATTGGGAACGGAGAGGCCGAATAAAGTCAGAACGGAGACGGTGTGATCGGTGACGCTGCCGGGGCGATGCGCCGCGAGCAATCCAGCGGGCAAAGCGATGCCGATACAAACGCAGAGACCGGCGAAAGCCAACTCCAGCGTGGCAGGCAAATGCAGCGCGACGATGCGTTCGACAGGGGCATGGAAGCGGAAAGAAGTGCCGAGATTGCCGCGCAAAGTATGGGCCAGATAATCGCCATATTGGGCGAGGAGAGGGCGGTCCAGTCCCAGGGCATGTCTCACGCGGATGACATCGGCGGGGCGCGCGCTTTCGCCCAGCATCTGCTGAACAGGATCGCCGGGAACAATGTGTACCAGCAGAAAAACCATGGTGAGAATCAACCACAGCGCTGGAATGGTGGAGAGAACGCGGCGAGCGATGAATCGCATCAGGATTTCGCTCCCCAATCGGCGCCAGACTTGCCTCTCGTGCCTGATGGCGCTGGCGATTGGGCTTCGGAATCCGCGCGGGAAGCGCGGACAGAGGCGGAGGAAGAATCGGACAAGGGAGACGAAGGCATTGCAGGAGCCGCATCGTCCTGCCGCAGGATGCGGACGCGCGAGACACGGCGGTGGTCCATTTCGACGACGGTAATGCGATAGCCAGCCTCTTCAAAGGATTCCCCACCCCGCGGAATGAAACCGAGATGGGCCAGCACAAAGCCGCCCACGGTTTCGTAGCCGGTATCGTCGGGCAGCACAATGCCAAATTGCGAATCGAGATCCCGGACCTTCAGTGACGCGTCGAAAATCAGCGAGCCATCGGGTAGTTTTTGCGGCAGCCGGACGACGTCAAATTCATCATGAATCTCGCCGACCATTTCCTCCAGGATATCTTCGAGCGTGACCATGCCGAGGATGCTGCCGAATTCGTCCACGACCATGGCCAAGCCCACACGGCGAGTGCGAAATTCGACCAGCAATTCGCTGGCTGGCTTGGTTTCGGGAACGATCAGCGCTTCGCGAAGCATGGAGCGCAAATGAAAATCGGCGCCGGGCAATCCCCGGCCCGCGCGGCGAAGGCGATCGGCAAGAGCCCACATTAAATCTTTTACGTGAAGAAAGCCGAGGACGTGGTCAAGGCTGCCTTCGTAAATGGGAAGGCGGGAGCGCTGCGTGGTGGTGAAAAGCCGGAGCGCTTCCTCAAGAGAGGCAGTGACGGGTAGCGCATGAACGTCGGGACGCGGGACCATGATTTTTTTTACGGGCACTTCGCGCAATTCGATGACGCGCTGCATCAGAGTTTGCTCACCCGCCTGGAGGACCCCGCGCTCGCGGGCCTGGTCAATCAAAGCCTGCAGCTCCTCGGCAGAGCGAATGTAGGAATGCGCTTCCATGGAAGGCACGCCCATCGCGCGGACGGCGAGATCGGCAAGCCCGTCCAATGCATCAATGGCCCACGCGAAAGTATGAAGGAACCAATAAAATGGGCGGGCGATCAGGAGAGCGACGCGCTCGGCGCGGGCGAGGCTGATGGTTTTGGGGACCAGTTCGCCAAGAACGACCTGGAAAATCGTGAGCAAACCAAATGCCGCACCCAGAGCGAGCGTGTGAGCTGCGAGGCCAGATGCGTGACCCGGAAGAAAAGTGAGCGAGCGCTGGAGGACTCCACCGAGAGTGACTTCACCGATGTAGCCAAGAGCCAGACTGGCAAGAGTGATGCCGACTTGCACTCCGCTGACCACGCGGCTCATGTCGCCGAGCAATTCTTCAAGCAGGCGAACGCGGGGGTCATTGGGCGGGGCCATCTCGCGCAAACGCGAATGGCGTACGGCGACAAGCGAAAATTCGGCCGCCGCGAAAAAGGCGTTAACGCCAATCAGAAAGAAAACCGCGAATAAAGCGGGCAGAAACATTCCGGCTAGATTCTAGCAGGGGTTAGGGTGTAGTTTGTGAGGTTTGGATAGAACAGGTACACGCCGTACTGGATCGCCATCTGCTGCGCCAACGATAAGCAATTGCACGGCTGAGCAGCGTGATTTAGACTTCAAGAGAGAATGGGGATGATTAAGAAGACGGCCACGGCGGGAGAGATATGAGCGGCGAACAAAATGCAGCGCAGAATGCGGCGGAATTGAAGTCCGAGCAGACGTCTCCCAGAGGCGGCGCTTCAAGCGTTAAGGGCGATATGGCGGGCGTCAAGGGGAGCGCGACCGCTGCGAAGAGCGAAGCGGCGCAGGGGAAGGGCGATTTCGAGCGTTCGCTCAAGCGGCTGGAAGAGGTGGTGAAGCGCCTGGAAGGCGCGGAGCTGTCGCTGGACGACGCGATGAAGTTTTTCGAGGAAGGAATGAAGCTGTCGCAGGAATGCCAAAAGCAGCTTGAAGAGGCCGAGGGCCGCGTGGAAATTTTGTTGCGGAAGACAGACGGAAAGCTGCAGCCGGAGCCGTTTCGGGCAAGCCAAGCGGAAAGTCCCAAGCCCTAGAAGTTATTCAAGAACATCTCCCTGAACTTTCAAATATTCCAAATGCATTGAAGGTGCCCACTGATATATTAGTGGCGTGCCTGTGTAGCGGATCCAATACGATGAAATATCCGGCATTCATTGAAACGCATCGCACGGTTGTGGAGCGCGGCTTGGAGCGGCTGCTGCCCACCGAGGACACGCCTCCGGCTTCCATCCATCGGGCGATGCGTTACAGCGCGCTGGGCGCGGGCAAGAGGATACGTCCGGCACTGTGCCTGGAGGCGGCGGGATTATTTGCAGATTCATCCATGGGGCAGGGCGATTCCCGTCAACTGACCGACGAAGCTCCCGAGCCCCTGGTTACGGAGCTGCTTACCGAGGGGCCGGTGGTTACGGCGCAGATCAGCGCAGAGGAGATGGCAGGCGCCTATTTCGCCGGCTCGAACTCGGGACGCCCCCGGATGGACGACATTGTGCCGGTGGCGTGCGCGCTCGAATTCATCCACTGCTACTCGCTGATTCACGATGATTTGCCGGCGCTGGATAATGACGACCTGCGGCGCGGGCGTCCCACGTGCCACAAAGTATTTGGCGAAGCCCACGCGATCCTGGCGGGAGATGCGTTGCTGACCCTGGCGTTTCAAACGCTGGCGCAGGCGCGGCTGACCGCGGAGCGAAGCGTTCGAGTGCTCGCGGAAGTAGCCATAGCCGCGGGGACGGTGGACGGGATGGTGGGCGGACAAGTCGCCGACCTTGAAGCGGAAAACAAACTTGTGGATGTGGCGACGCTTGAATACATTCACCGGTCGAAGACGGCGGCGCTGATTTGCGTCTCGGTGGTGGCGGGAGCGATTGCCGGCGGCGGCACGGATGGGGACGTTGAACGCATGAGGCGCTATGGACAGCATGTAGGATGGGCGTTCCAAGTGGTGGACGACATTCTCGACGTGGAGCAGAGTTCGAAGACGCTGGGTAAAACAGCGGGCAAAGACGCGCAGCAGAACAAGGCTACCTACCCCGCGCTGTATGGGATTGAGGAATCGCGGAGGATTGCTTCGGAGCTGGTCGGCAAGGCGATGGCAGAGGCGGATTATTATGGCGACCGTGGCTTCGGGTTGCGGCAGCTGGCGGAGTTTTTGGTAACGCGGGAAGCGTGACGATTCACGCGCGTTGGGTTAGCCCGCCGGCGATTCGCACAATCCCTACGACAACACAAAATAAGTGCCAGCGACGATACAGAAAGAACGGCTCGATATATTGCTGGTGCAACTGGGACTGGCGCCGACGCGGCAACAGGCCCAAGCGTTGATTTTGGCGGGCAGCGTTCGCGTGGCTGGGCAGCTTGCCGACAAAGCCGGAACACGGCTGCCGGTGGACGCGCGGATTGAAGTCGCGGGACCGCGAATGCCGTACGCCAGCCGCGGCGGATTGAAACTGGAAGGCGCGCTGGTGGATTTCGGGGTGGACGTCACCGGAAGAATCTGCGCGGATATCGGCAGCTCCAATGGCGGGTTCACCGATTGTCTGCTGCAGCGCGGCGCGGCGCGCGTGTATGCGGTGGACGTGACTACCTCGCAACTGGATTGGAAGCTGCAGCAGGACGCACGGGTGCGACAGGTGAAGTGCAACGCGCGGTATTTGCGGGCCGAGGATATTGGCGAGCCGGTCATGATCGTGACCATGGACGTGTCGTTCATTTCGGCGGCAAAGGTTTTGCCGGCGGCGACGCAAATCGCCGGTGAAGGCGCGGAGTTTATGATTCTGGTGAAGCCGCAATTCGAACTGGAAAAGCGCGAAGTGGGCAAGGGCGGAATCGTTCGTGATGCGGAACTGCATGAGCGCGCCGTCAAGCGGGTATGGCAGGCGGCGGAGCAGTTGGGATTGCATCCGCTGCAAAAGGCGGCAAGCCACGTGGCCGGAGCGGAGGGGAATCAGGAGTTTTTTATACACGCGCGGAAAGAGAGACGGATGATATTGCTGGCTACTCCCTGAACGCCGGTTCCAGGTAAGCCTTACGTGCGCCGGTAGGTCGGCATTGGATTTTTGCAGGCTGATAAATTAACCGCATGAATAAGAGTGTCAAGACCGTCGGGATACTTTCGAAGCCGCACCGCGAGAAGATTCGCGTAGTGGTGCCGGAGTTGCGCGCGTGGCTGGAAGCGCGCGGCATTCGCGTAATGATTGAGCGCGAAACGGCGATGGGATTGATGTCTTCATCGACATCGGCGATGGCGGGAGCTGAAGCTTCTTCGCATGCTGATTTACCGAAAAATGGCGCGTTAGCTGAATGGGCCGGCGATCTGGATCTCGCGATTGTGCTAGGCGGTGATGGCGCGCTGCTGGGCGCGGCGCGCGTGCTGGGGGCGAAACAGGTTCCCATCCTGGGCGTGAACTTGGGCAGCCTGGGATTTCTGACCAGCGTGACCCTGGACGAGCTCTATCCGCAACTGGAACTGATTCTTGCCGGGCGTCACCAGACCAACACCCGAATGATGCTGGAGGCGTCCATTATTCGCGCCACAGGGCATTCGGGCGGGAGTCGTGACAGGCATCCCGACTCGGCGGATGATTCCCCAGATGGACGGACCATCGAATCGGGCTTTGAACCGGACATTGACTCGCACATTGCCATGAATGACGCAGTAGTGAACCAGGCGGCGCTGGCGCGGCTGGTGGATTTCGACGTTCATGTGGATTCGTCGCACATTGGCCGCTATCGCGCGGACGGATTAATCGTCTCCACACCCACGGGTTCTACAGCATATTCGCTGGCGGCGGGCGGCCCGATTGTGCATCCGGCACTGGACGCGTTCGTAATTACGCCTATTTGTCCGCATATGTTGACCAACCGTCCCATCGTGATTCCCGACACGGCAAAAGTGGAAATTGAGTTCCCTCAGGAAGCAGACGCCGCCGAACTGGCGTTGCAACTCACTCTCGACGGCCAGCTTGGATTTAGACTACATCGTGGCGACCGGGTGATTATTCGCAAGTCCGCGAACAGAGTAATTTTGGTGAGCCCCCGCGAGCGGACTTATTACGAGATGCTGCGCGACAAATTGCGGTGGGGAGAAAGATAAAGCCCGCCGAGATGTCCCTCGGCGGATGTTGCCCGCTGGCTTCGGACAAGTAAGCTGAGCCGGGTAGCGAGAAACAGATCAAATGGAGAGCATTTCGTAATTGTGCTAAAAAATAAACTCAGGCCAAAGGCCTTAGAGATGGAATCAGACAATGAGAGCAACCACCAGGATCCCCGCATTTTTCGCCTTTGCGATTTCCATTTTCTTGCTTGGCTCCGTGGCATTTCCTCGGCAAGCTGGCGGCCTTCGCTCCGGCAGTCTGATCCCCACCGATGGGGTCGCAATTAATCGAACCGCTGGCAGTTTACCGGCAGCGCCCATTGCACCACTGAATCCCTCTCAATTTTTCGCCGAGGCAATTTCAGTACCAGTGGGTTCAGAGCCATTTTCCGTGGCCACCGGTGACTTCAACGGCGATGGAAAACCAGACATGGTGACAGCGAATGAAGGCGCGAACACCATCAGTATTTTGCTCGGCAAGGGCAATGGAACCTTTAGCACGCATACCGATTATGCCGTCGGGGCATTCCCCTGGGCTGTCGCCGTGGGCGATTTCAATGGCGATGGGCGGCTGGACATCGCTGTAGCCAACTATATGTCGAATTCCGTCAGCATATTACTGGGCAATGGAGATGGCACTTTCCAGCCCAAAGTGGACTATCACACCGGTCCAAATCCTCAAGCCGTTGTGGTGGGTGATCTGAACGGCGACGGGCGGCCCGACCTTGCGGTGGCAAACTCGAATTGCTTTGGCGGATTTTGCGGAAGCGCCGGTTCCGTTTCCATCCTGCTGGGGAAGGGCGACGGTACGTTTCGCGCCCAAACCCAATTCACAACGCCATACGCGCCAGATTCCATTGCAATTCAGGATTTCAATGCCGATGGCTTGCCGGATCTCGCCGTCGCCAATCTGTGCGGCACTGATCAGGGATGCCAGAGCTTCGGAAATATTTCCATCCTGCTGGGGAAGGGCGACGGCACGTTTCAGCCGCATGTGGACTACTCCGCCACCGGTCAGCCCCTTTCGATCGCCACTGGCGACTTCAACAATGACGGCAGACCTGATCTCGCCACGGCGGACTCCTTCCACCCGGCCGTCAGCGTCTATGTGGGCATCGGGGACGGCACATTTCAGCCCAATACGGACTTCGCGGCCGGGCAGGAGGTATCCTCCGTCCTGGTGGGGGATTTCAACGGCGATGGGAAGGCGGACATTGCCGCCGCGAACTCAAGCAGCAACACGGTGAGCATTCTCATCGGCAAGGGCAATGCCACATTTCAACCCCACGTGGATTATGGAACGGGCAGTAATTCTTATTCGCTGGCCAGCGCCGATTTCAACCATGACGGGCATATTGATATAGCCGTTGCCAACCAGGTTAGCAGCAATGTCACCATTCTTCTGGGCATTGGGAATGGCGCGTTTCGCGCACGAGCGGATTACCCGGCCAACCTTGCCGCGTTTTCCGTGGCCAGCGGCGATTTCAACGGTGACGGCCATACCGACCTGGTAACTGCCAACCAGGAAAGCGACACCGTCACTGTACTTTTGAATCAAGGCGACGGCACATTCCGGCTCGGCGTGAATTACGCCACGATGACCAAGCCGTCCTCCGTCGCCATTGCTGATTTCAATGGCGACGGCAAACTCGATCTCGCGGTGGCCGATTTTGACAGCGATGAGGTCAGCATCCTGCTGGGCAATGGGGACGGCACGTTCCAGCCGCAAGTTACCTACCCCACGAACGAAGCGCCCTTTTCCATCGCCATTGCCGATTTCAACCATGACGGCAAACTCGATTTGGCCGTCGCGGACTATTACGATTCCTACGTCAGTATTCTGCTCGGTAATGGCGATGGCACGTTTCGCACCAATGTGGACTATCCTACCGGCGGGCAACCCGAATCTGTCGCGGTGGGCGACTTTAATGGAGACGGCAGATTGGATTTAGTCACGGCCAACTCTACCGCGAATACGGTGAGCATTCTCTTAGGCAATGGAGACGGCACATTTCAAGCTGAAATTGAATACTCCGTTGGCGCTGCTCCGTTCGACGTGGCCGTCCATGATTTCAACCGAGATGGAAAGCTGGATTTAGCGGTTACCAATGCGAACTCCAACTCAGTAAGCATCCTTCTGGGCAATGGAGATGGCACATTTCAAGCGCATGTAGATTACGGAACGGGCTCAATCCCAGAGGGCGTTGTGGTCCTCGCACAGGGCGCCATGACACCCAGCCTGCTCGTCGCCAATGCCGGCAGTAATTCGGTCGGCCTTTTCGCGGGAACCGGCTATGGCACGTTTCTTCCGCAGGTTACCTTCGCCACCGGCAGCTTCCCTTCGGCCATCGCGCTGGCCGACTTTAATGGCGACCACGGCCTTGATTTTGCCACATCGAATTACGAAAGTAACTCGGTAAGCGTCGTCTTCGGCAACAAGCCTTAAAAGAGGGAATCGGTAGGCGCTGAGTCCTATACAGGCGCTATTGCGCGGCCACTTCGAAGACTACGCCGCCGCCGAGTGGAGTAGTGCCATAGAGATTCCCGCTCGAAACGAAGAAGGATTTCTCGTCGTCCCGACAAGAACGATTCGGACGCCTCGAAATGACGGTAAGTGTGGGCCGCATGGCACAGAAAGATGAAAATGGTCTCCTCGCCACCGCTGCGAAATAACGAAACAGTTCAGCGGAACGACGTAGAATACAGATCCTTCGCAGCGCTCGGGATGACTTTAACTGGCGTGAGCCATAAATGGCAGAGTCTAAGTAACGACGTACGGTCTATAACAGAAGAACTTCCAGCTACAGGGCTTTGAGGACAAGGAGGGTGCGGTCGTCGAAGGGGGGCGCGCCACCGGAGAACTCGTCCACGGCAGCGAGAAGCCTGGCGGAGAAATCGGCGGCGGAGAGTTCGTGGTTGACAGTGGTGAAATCGAGCAAACCCTGCCAGCCGAAAAATTCCCCCTGCTTGTTTTGGGTATCGCTGATACCATCGGAGTAGAAGATTACCATGTCCCCGGGATTGAGTTTAAGAGTTAACTCGTCGTAAGTGGCATCGGGAAACAGTCCGAGGGGAAAGCCGACCAGATCCAGCTTCTCGGCTTTGCCATTCTTCCAGAGTAGAGGCTGCTCCTGGCCGGCATTGGCGATGCGAAGACGGCGTTTGCGCACGTTCCAAACGGCATAGGCCAGGGTCATGAAGCGGCCTTCGACGCGGCGCTCGGCTACAAGCTGGTTCATGGCGGCGAGCATCTGCGCGGGGGGAAGTTTCTGGGGCCCCAGACTGCGAAGTATGCCGATCACTACCGCGCCATAAAGCGCAGCCGCGCTTCCCTTCCCGCTAACATCGCCCTGGGTGATAGCCAACTCCGTGCTGCCATAGCGGAGGAAGTCGTAGGTATCGCCGCAGAGTTCTCGGGCAGAGATATAGTGGGCGGCGATATCCAGTCCATACTCGACGCCAGGAACTTTGGGCAACAGCGCGCCCTGTAGGCGGCGGGCGGCGGCCAAATCGCGCTCCATGCGAGCTTCATCGCGACGAACCTGTTCATACAAGCGGGCATTTTCGATGGAAACAGCCAGGTGCGCGGCCATGATAGAAAGCGCCTGAATGTGATCGGGCGTGAAGTAATTGACCTGGGGACTTTCGAGGTCGAGCACGCCAACCACACGATTTTTGTACAGCATGGGCACGGCCAGCTCGGAACGAGTTTCGGCGTTGAGCTCGAGGTAGCGGGGATCGAGGCGCACGTCGGGAACGTTAATTGGGCGACCCTCCGAGGCCGCGGCGCCGACGATGCCTTCATGGGCGGGGACAGCGAATTTTTCCTGGTAGCGCTGGCCAAACTTCACATTAACGCGCTGGCGAAAAACGTTGGCTACATCGTCGTAGAGCAGAATGCTGAAAATCTGGTAGTCAATCACGCGCTTGACCAACTCGGCGGAGCGGCGAAGGACGCTTTCAACATCGGAGAGAGTGGTGGCTTCGCGGCCAACTTCGTTCAAAATCAGGAGCGTTTCGGCCTGGCGCTGGGTGCGTTCAAAGAGGCGGGCATTTTCCACCGCGCCGGCGATGCGCGAAGCCAGGAGAGTAAGGATGCTCTGCTGATCGGGAGTAAAATAATCCAACTGGCGGCTTTGGATATCGAGGACGCCGATGGCCTGCCCCTGCACGCACAGCGGCACGGCCAGCTCGGACGCGACGGACTCCATTGCGTTCAAATAACCGGGATATTGGCGGACGTCGGCCACCCGCACGGGGTGTCCAGTAGCGACGGCCGAGCCGGTAACGCCTTCGCCGACGGGGACGCGCCAGTTTTCCACGACTTCGGGGCGGTGCCCCACAGCGAAGCGAAAATAAAGGTGAGTTTTGGATTCGTCGAGCAGCAGGACGGCGAAGATTTCATAGTCAATCACGTCCTTAATGCGCGCGGCGGCGTGGGCCAGGACTTCATCAAGATTCAGCGAAGCATTGATTTCATCGCCAATCTTAGTGAGGATAGGCAGCAGGGCCGGAGAGATATCCGGATAGATTTCCGCAATTGCATTGGTGTCAAACGAATTCATTTATTTCCCGGAGGGCTTTTCCTAATATCTGGTTTGTGTTCCGCGTCGGACGCACCAACGACAACTGGCGGCGAGCCGCATGAATTGCACGTTAGGTCTCATTATAACAGGGGCACGGGGAACGGTGGCGAGCGGTGATATAAAACGTGCTGAGGAAAGACGTGAAAAGGCAAAAGCAATAACCCACAGGCAAGAGCGCTTGTGCTACGACAAAAAAGACGAAGTGGTGGAAACAAAACGAATGGCGGGCGCGCAAGAGGTCAATTGAGATACACTTTCTCGCGAAAGGATTGGCCGGTCCGACCCTGGGGCGGAATTAAACCCACAGTAGACAGCCGGCAGCGGCACTGGCACGAACGCGACGGGGAAGAAAAACGAGATTGCACCTACGAGGTGAAAAAATGAAGAGAGTCCAAGCAAGAACGACAAGCAGAGCGCCAGTCGCGTTGGCGCTGGCGATATTGATGGTCACATGCCTGGCGACGAGAGCGTCCAGTGGGACGCTCAATGTGGGCCGTGGCGCGGGCGATACGGCAGGCGGAATGATGAACGGCGTGAAGATTGCGCCGCTCGCAATCACCGATACGAAACTCGACAACGGCCTGCGCGTAATTATTGCGCCGGACCATACCGCGCCGGTTTACGGGTTGTGCGTGACTTACAACGTGGGCAGCCGAGTGGAACCGCCGGGACGGACGGGGTTCGCGCATTTGTTCGAGCACATGATGTTTCAAGGCTCGGAAAATGTAGGCAAAGGCGAGCATTTCAGTCTGATCGAAAATAATGGCGGCGATTTTAACGGCACCACAACCGAAGACCGTACCAATTTTTTTGAGGCGCTGCCGAAAAATCAACTGGACCTGGGCCTGTTCCTAGAAGCGGACCGCATGGGCCATCTGGCGGTAAACGAGAAGAACCTGACCAACCAGCGCAACGCGGTGCAGGAAGAACGGCGGCTGGGCGTTGACAATCAGCCGTATGGACACGCCGAACTGGACGTGGACAATCTCGCCTATGACAACTTCGCTTACAAACATTCCACTATTGGCTCGATGGACGATTTGAATCAGGCGACCCTTTCCGACGTGCAGGCGTTTTTCCGGACGTATTACGCGCCCAATAATGCGGTGCTGACCATCGTCGGCGACGTGGATCCGGCTCAGGCGCTAGAGCGGGTGAAGCACTATTTCGGGGACTTAAAGCCACAGACCATTCCTCCGCGCGGCGATTTGAGCGAGCCGGAGCACTACGGCGAACGGCACGAGACGATTTACGATTCTCTTGCAAATTTGCCAATGTATTTCATCGCCTATCACGTGGCGCCGGGCGACACGCCGGCAAACTTTGCCGCGCAATTGCTGGGCGACGTGATGGCGACAGGACACAGTTCTCTGCTCTATCAGCACCTGATTGAAGACAAGCAACTGGCCACCGACATTGAAACGCAAGTGGACACGCGCATTGGGACGGGGCAGTTTTACATTCAGGCCATACCGCGCCCGGGCGTGAAACCGGAAGAGTTGAAGCGCGCGATTGATGAGGAAATCGCCAACGTGCTAACCAATGGCGTCACGCAAACGGAATTGGATACGGCGAAAGCGCAGGAGTTGCGGGATGTCGTTCGCACAAGGCAATCAGATTTGCGGACCAGCATCCAGATTGGCCACGATGCGGTATTTTTTAACGATCCCGACCTGGTGAACCAGGAAGCGGGCAAGTTCGCGGCGGTTACCCTGGCGGACGTGAACACGGCGGCAAAGCAAATCTTTCAGGATGACCAGCGGACAGTGGTGCTGACGCTACCGGAATCCGACCGGCCGAAAATGTCGGGCGGGGCAAGCACGCCGCCGAATGGCAACAGCGCACCATCGCCGAAGACGCCGAAGGGAGGCCAGTAATGGACGGGACCGGGAACGTCATGGAGACGAGGAACAAGGCGATGGGCGCGTTTGATACACAGATTTACACAAAGACGGATGGTGGGGCGAATCGAATGAAATGTTTGAGGAAGGCGGACGGACATATGGGACGAGGCGTGAAGCGCGGGCTGGCGGTGCTGTGCGCGATTGTAACGACGGCGATTTTGCTGGGTGTGTTCCCTGCCCCCGCGCGGGCGCAGGAAGGAGGGCACACCGAGTCGCAGAAAGCGGTGCAGCGGATGAATCGCGCGCCGGTGAATAAGGAGATTCTGCGCGTCCATCTGGATGCTCCTTCGGTTCACAAGCTGCCCAACGGCCTGACCGTGCTGGTATTGGAGCGGCATGAACTGCCCACGGTGAACTATTCCATGTGGATTCGCCCGGGGGCGCTTGCGGATCCGAAGAGCCAGCCGGGATTGAGCGGCATGGTAGCGTCAATGTCGCGCGAAGGAACTGAGAAACGAACCAGCGCGCAATTCTCGCGGGAAGTGGACTCCATGGGCGCAACTTTGGCGGCCGCGGCGCCAGCGCAATCAAGCCATGCGACAGTGGGCGCTTCGGGGCTGACCAATTCGACAGAGAGACTGATGGACTTAATGGCCGACATTGTGTTGCATCCGTCGTTTCCCGATGACGAACTGGCCAAATACAAGCAGCGGGAGCTGGCTGCGCTGCAGGAGGATCGAGCCGAACCGCGTTTCCTGGGCAATGAACGGCTGAGCAAAGTAATCTATGGAGACTTCCCTGCTTCGGTAGTCGCTCCCACCACGGAATCAGTGGAAGGCGTCACGCGGGAAAACCTGCGGGCATTCCATGCCGAGCATTACCGCCCCGGAAATGCGATTCTGGGCATCGTGGGCGATGTAAACACCGCGGATGTGCTGGCCCTGGTGGAAAAGTACTTTGGCGGATGGCGAGGCGAAGCGACCGACCAGCCCGCGCTGGGGCCAGTTCCCGCGCCGGAACCAGCGGCAATTTACCTGGTGGACCGCCCCGGCTCGGTGCAGACGAATCTGCTGGCCGGCGACTATTCTCTCGAGAGGACCAGCGCCGATTATCCGGCATTAACTGTGATGAATCGTGTACTCGGTGACGGGGCAAGCAGCAGACTCTTTTTGAATTTGCGCGAGGAAAAGGGCTATACCTACGGTGCGTACAGTTATTTCGATGCGGATATTTATCCGGGCATTTGGCGCGCGCAGACCGAAGTACGTAATGCGGTTACTGACGGCTCCATGCACGAGTTGATGTATGAGATGAAGCGCATCCAGACCGACCCCGTCCCGCCGCAGGAATTGGGCGAGGCCGAACGCTCGATTATTGCGAGCTTCGCACTATCGCTGGAAAATCCTCAAGAAGTTTTGAACGCATGGCTGACTGTACAATATTATGGCCTGCCGAAAGATTACTGGGATACCTATCCCGACCTCATAGGCAAGGTGAGCGCTGAGCAGGTACAGGCTGCTGCGCAGAAGTACATTGACCTCGCGCATCTCCAGATCGTCGCGGTTGGCGACGCCAAGCAGGTTAAAGCCGCCTTGGATAAATACGGAAAAGTACAGGTTTTCGGCGCCAACGGGAAACCGCAGGGCGACTAAGTCTACGATGAGACCAGTGATTTTAGTAGCACCCGCCGATAATCCTCGTAGATCGTTTTAGCGGCACGCAGCCTTCGAGCGCCTGAGGCGGGCCAATGTACAGCAGATTAGGGAAGGGTAACAGTGTAGCTTCGGTGCGCTTGGCACAGTTCTCTTCCCTGGGCAAACGCTGGCCTAGAGTCCTTCCCATGATGCAGAAAGCGAAGTGGTTTTTCCCCGTACTTTTCCTTGCAATTGCGGCGATAGCATCTGTTTGTAGACTCGCACTGGCGGGTTTGCCGGCCGCCTCTCAGGCCAGTCAAGCCGCCGTTGACAAGCAGGCCGCGCCGCAAGGTTTGCCGAACCCGGCTTCGGGACCGATATTTCAAAATGCGGGAAGCTATACCGTGGGAAATGGGAACGCACGGATTAGCGGAATTGCCGAGGGAGATTTTAATGGCGATGGAATTGTGGATCTGGCCGTGGCTGCCAATCCTAACCAAGGAGGCGAAGGCAGCGTAACGATTTACCTGGGCAATGAGAATGGAACTTTTCAACCAGCGCTAGCCAGCTTTGATTCCGGCGGATTGAACGCATCAACGGTTGTCACAGCCGATTTGAATGGGGACGGGAAATTGGACCTGGTGGTGGGTAATTTCGGATCTCTCCCAGCACAGCCGGGAAACTTGGCCATATTCGTGGGAAATGGCGATGGAACCTTCACGGCGGGGGAAACCTATCTGAATACCAGCAACGTGGGTTCCGTCGTTCTGGGCGATTTCAATGGAGACGGGACCCCCGATATTGCCGTCGGATTGACGTATCCATCTCCCAGCCTGAATATCCTCCTCGGAAAAGGCAATGGGACGTTCCGCGCGGGCGAATCGCTGACAATTTCTTCCAGCGTTTTTGATCTGACGGCGGCTGACATCAATGGTGACGGTAATCTCGATCTCGTTCTTCCCTTCGATTCGCAGGGGGGGTATTACAGTGTGGTGCTTGGAAACGGGAATGGCACTTTCCAGCCGCAGATTTTTACAGGCTACCCCAGGGCGACAACGGAGTCGTTGCGGCGATTACCGTGAGAGACTTCAACAACGATGGAAAGCCGGATACCGGGTTCGCAGAAGTGGAGCTTTACTGCGATGGCGGAAGCTATGGTTCGTCGGGGTGAAATTGGGCCTGGGCAACGGCTCTTTTGCACCGCCGCTCAATAAGCGCACCTCTGAGTCGTGCGCTTATAATGGAGTGGTTTCCGGGGATTTTACGGGGGATGGCAACCTGGACCTTCTGGCGTATGACTTGGATACTTTTTACCTCTTTCCGGGACGGGGAACGGGCAAGTTTGGTCCTGAGGAATCTCAGAGCGCGTTGACCGTCTATGCCTTCGTACCCGTTGTGGGAGACTTGAACAACGATGGCCTACCCGATGTGGTCGCTTTTTCCGGCGCGAGCTTTGCGGTGTGGCTGGATGTGGTGGGGGCGAAAAGATCGCACTGATGCGGGCGGCGACCCGCGCATTGCAGCCACACTTCCTTGGCATCTGGTTTGGTATTAGCCGGGACGGCAGCGGGGGCTGCCGAACGGGGAAGTGCAATATTGGAGTCGTAAGTATACGCAAGGGCGCGCGAGGAGAAAGACATGAGCAAACTGAAATGGGGTAGCTGGATGATGAAGGCGTGCGGTGTCCTACTATTGTGGACAGTGGTGGGGACTGCTCTTTCCGCGCAAACAACCCCCAATTATGTGCCCGCGGTGACGTTCACCACGCTGCACAGCTTCCACAGGGTGGACGGCACAAATCCATTCGCCGGACTAATCCAGGGCATTGATGGAAACCTCCATGGAGCCACTTACCGCGGAGGGGGAGCCGGCACTGGCGAGATTTTCACAATTACGCCAAGCGGCGCGTTAACCTTGCTTTACAGATTCTGTCGCCCCAATTGCCTGGAGGGCGCCGGTCCAACGTCGGAGCCGGTCCAGGACATTGATGGGAACTTCTATGGTACGACCTTATTTGGCCGAGTGAATGATCAGGGCACCGTCTTCCGGCTCACACCGAGTGGCAATCTGACGACTCTCTACTCGTTTTGTCCTAATTCGGGCTGCCCAGAAGGCAGCCAGCCATCCGGGTTGGTCCGCGCGTCCGACGGCAGCTTTTATGGAACCACATTTTATGGCGGAGCCGGGGCTGACGGGACGGTTTTCAGAATCACGGCAGGCGGCACGCTCACCACTCTATACAGCTTTGGCGGGCTGGACGGCTGCTCACCGTCGGCGGGATTAATTCAGGGCACCAATGGGAAATTTTATGGGACAACGCAACTTGGCGGGCTCGAGGGCGTTGGGACGGTCTTCGAGATCACAGCTGCGGGGGAACTGACTACCCTCCATAGCTTTGACGGAACGGACGGAACAAACCTGGAATCAGCGCTGGTTCAGGGTTCCAATGGAAAGTTCTACGGGACGACATCGGGCGGGGGACCCAACCAGAATTCTGGCACGGTCTTTAGTATTACAGCGGGCGGCGAGTTTACGACGCTCCACAATTTTAACGGAGCTGATGGCAATGACGTATTCGCAGGGCTGGTGCAAGGCACAGATGGGAATTTCTACGGGACGACCTTCTATGGCGGTACCAACGATGATGGCACAATTTTCAAAATCACGCCGAGCGGCGCGTTAACCACGCTATACAACTTTGCGGGAATGGATGGGGAAAACCCTTATGCGGGCCTGGTCCAGGACACGAATGGGGCGTTCTTTGGAACAACCTACGTCGGCGGTAAGGATAATAATGGTTCGGTTTTCAGCCTATCAGTGGGTCTGGGGCCATTCGTGGCGGTCAATCCGACTGCTAGCGCGGTGGGCGTGGCCGTCAATATACTGGGAACCAATCTGACGGGCGCGACCAACGTTACGTTTAATGGTGTCGCAGCCTCGTTTACCGTAGTATCTGCGTCCTTGATCACGACGAAAGTACCTTCAGGCGCGACCACGGGTTTCATTCATGTGGTGACGCCCAAAAGCACCCTTTCGAGCAACGTGCCGTTCGGGGTGACACCTTAGCTAAAGTTTCGAGCGTAGTGTGTTCCAGAGGCGGCGTCTTTCCGCTCCGCATCGGAACACCCCAGCGGCATTGCGCGTTTTAGCCAGAACTGCTCTCTCCGACAGCCCAACAATCCCGATTTCCGGCAGGCGCGCCTGTTTTCAAGTGAACCAGGGCATTCGAAAAATCCAAATACCATAAAAAACTGCCTCCTACGCCCGAAATGTCCGGTAATGTCCGGCTAATGTCCGGTAATGTCCGTTGACCGGCAACGGCTAAACCCTTAATGTCGCACTCATCCGCTGGCACTAGGAGCCAACGCACGGCCGGCGCGGGGGGCGACAGCCCGCGAAGCCGCCATCGTGCAATGGTTAGCGGTATTGAACCTAAAGGAGATGCTTCATGAAATTAGCCCGACAAGTTTCGTTCCTAGCTCGAATTGCCACGCTTTGTGCGGCGGTGGTATGGATCACGGCCGCTTTCGCCGGACAAACAGCCGGCACCGTTGGGCAGGCCCCCGCCCGCACTCCTGCCGGGGGGACACCGCCCATGGCGACCTATACAGTCCTCTACAATGCCTCGGGAGATCCCAATCCCGGCTTTCTTACGGGAGTCGTGCAAGGCCGGGATGGCAACTTTTACGGCGGTTCATACCAAGGCGGAACCAATAACCTGGGTTCGATCTACAAAATCACCCCCGCCGGCGCGCCGACCGTCATTTACAGCCTTACGGCCGCGGATGGTAATCCGCAGTGCAACCCCAGCGTCGAAGTTCTGGGCACCGATGGCAACTTTTATGGCGCTTGCTCCTACAACAGCGACGGATACATATTCAAGGTCACGCCCAGCGGAACCTTTACCCACCTGCACGACTTTACTGGCGCCGATGGAATGGAACCCTCCCTGGAGTTCCAGGGGAGCAATGGGAATTTTTACGGAGATTGTCAGGGCGGGGGCTCAGGTGGAGAGGGCACAGTCTTCAAGATCACACCTACGGGCACGCTGACTACGATTTATTCGTTTGCTGGCGGAGACCCAATCTACGAGCCGACCGGCCTGGTTCAGAGCAGCAATGGCGACTTCTATGGCGTCGGCTACCAGGGTGACGGCACCCAGGGTGGCGTCTTCAAGCTGACAGCGGCCGGGGTGCTTACCCCGCTGCACGACTTTGAGGGGGGGGCCAGCGACGGGACTAACCCCTCCGGGTTCGCGCTGGGAACGGACGGCAACTTCTATGGGGCCACCGAAATGGGCGGCGTCAACAATCAAGGAACGATCTATAAAATCACGCCGGCGGGAACGTTTACCCTGCTGCACAGCTTCAACCTAACCACCGACGAAGGAGAGTATCCCTCAGCGCCTCTCACCCAGGGGTCGGATGGCAATTTCTACAGCACTGCTGTCAACTGCGATGTCTTCGGATGCGGGCTTCCCGAGAATATCTTCGAGATCACCCCGAGGGGAGCCTATACCAGTCTGGCATCCTTTAATATGACCAACGGCGAATTCCCATTTGCCGGCGTGACCCAGGATACCAGCGGCATCTTTTACAGCGTGACCGATCAAGGCGGCACGAATGGCCAGGGCGTCTTCTACAGTCTGAACAACAATCTCAGTGCGTTCGCCTCACTGGTGGGTACATCGGGCAAGGAAGGCGCAAAAGTTGGCATCCTGGGCCAGGGCTTCAGCAATGCGTCGGTGGTGAGGTTTGACGGCGTGCAGGCCACAACGGTCATGCGCACAGGCGCCACGTTCCTCAGCGCCACCATTCCCGCGGGAGCTCTCACCGGCTCGGTGACCGTGACTACCGGGGCGACCACACTGACCAGCAACAAGAGATTCAGTGTTACGCCGACCATTAGCGGCTTCTCGCCTCCCAGCGGCCCGGTGGGAACGCCGGTAACTATTACTGGCACCGGACTGTTGCAGGCGACGAAAGTAACATTTAATCACGTGGTAGCCACCACCTTCACAGTTAATTCCGATACGCAGGTGACCGCGACAGTACCCACGGGAGCTACCACCGGCAAGATCGCGGTAACTACAACCGGAGGGACGGCCACCGGCGCAACAAACTTCACCGTGAATTAAGAGTACCCGGCAACCCTCGGCCCTCCTATATGAACGGGGCCGGGGGCTGCCTTCGTATGGGCACGAACCAATGTCCCGGTTAAATCCCCACCTATCTAGTCCCGCATAATATAGTTGACACGAAACGAAGTTTAGGGTAGATTCTGGTGCATGGGCAACCCACGAGGAGTGAAGCGGGATTTCGAAGCGCTGGAGGTTCGGCGGTTACGTGCCGCCAGCCTATTACAGCGCGGAGTCAGCCAGGCGGAAGTGGCCCGGGTAGTCGGTGCCGCCCCAAGCTGCCAAACCGTACCGGAGCGGGAGCAAAGAGTACACTATCCGTCGCGGTCGAACAACGAAACCACCTGATATCCCAACTCCTTCCGCTCCTTTGGCTTTAAACAGTACTTTTTCGGAGATTCCCTAAGAAAGGTTATGGGATTAGCTCGACGAGTAAGGTTTGTGGCTCGAATAGCCGCGCTCTGCGCGGTTGCGGTATGGATTACATCCGCTTTCGCGGGCGACGTTCACCAGTCTCGCGGCCAGGAGGCCCAGGCCGCGGCCGACGAAACACCATCATTGCGGTCGGTTACCGTACTCTATAATTTTGGAACCAATACAGGGGACCCAACCCAGCCGCACGGTCAGGATGTCATCTCACAAGGGCGGGATGGCAACTTGTATTCCAATGCAGCCACCGGGGGACTAAATGGTGATGGCGCGGCGTTCAGCGTGACACCCTCGGGAACACTCAGCGTGGTGGCCAGCCTTACGGCCCCTCATACCGGTAGCGGCCTGGCTGTGCAGCCTCCAATTTCCGGCCTTTTCTACGTTGCTGGCGGTGCGAATAACACAGGTCCGGTCGCTACTAAGAGCTTGTTGAAAAAGGCCCTTTGGCCGCCTTTTCGGACCAGCCGAGGAATTCACTTTTTTGCAAAAACCAAGGAAAACACAGATTCGTAGTTGCCCTTGACTCGCCAAAATGAGGACCGGATGGGGTTTTCAACAAGCTCCTAATGAGTCTTTCCAGCTAACGGGCGCCGTTTGGACTATGCTAACTCCCATGCCCACAGCGGCTGTAGGGACGGCGGGCACCACGCTCAACAACGTCCTCTATTGCGTAGGGGGATCGAACAACGGATCGCTGTTCCAAGGAATGGTATTCAACAACGTGCAGGTCTATCAACCCTAAGGACAACCGTTTGGGAGAATGGCGGGCAGCACGAGCATTTCAACTCTAATGAGCGGCCACGCGGGGAACAGCCTAGGCCCCGCGGTCCGCTTAGTTCATCCCGGACACCTTAGTCCGGGCGCGGCACGGTGACGAGCGCTTGCAACTGCTCAAAGACGGCATCGCCCCGCATACTGTCGAACGCGTGATCGGTTCTCAGAAGCAGGAACCTGCTCTCGCGCTGATCATATGCCACCTGTAGGTACTGCAAACTTTCTTCCTTCTTGCCCAACAATGCAAAGGTGGTAGCCAAGGAATAGGCTGGAGTTGCTCCCTGGGAATAGAATCTCTGTTGTAGGGGGAGCATGCTTTCCAGCATGGCCCGAAAGCCGTCTTGGGAAAGACCTTTTTCAGCCTCATTCACCACGGCCAATTCCCGATGGTCGTTAATCAGCAAGGCTACTTTTTTTCGCTCCGCAAGATAATTCGGGTAATCCTTAGCGTCTAGGTATATATCAGCCAGGTAGCGGTGCGGGGAGGGATAGGAAGGGTCGGAAGAGGCCAATTGCTTGAGGGCGGCAAGGCCTTCGTCGTGGTGCCCAGCGTGGTAAGTGATCACGCCCTTATCGGCAAGGATGGCCCGCGAAGAGGGATCCAAACTCTGCGCCAGATTGATTTGGGTTAACGCTTCCGGAAGGCGTCCAAAAACCACCAGAGACGTCGCGTACCAGTGGTGGGCCTGGGAATCATTGGGATCCAGTGCGATGGCCCGCTGAAATTCGCGTTCGGAGGCGGCTTGGTCCCATTTCCAATATAAAGTTGCAAAAGCCAGGGTTGTGTGGGCTTCAGCGGACGAGTCATCCAGCTCGACAGCTTTTTTCGCCGCCGCATAAGCGCGGGCATGAGTTTCACCGGGCGGTAGTGCCGTGTATTCGCCGAGCAGGTTGTAACAATCGGCCAAGCCCACATAGGCGCATGCGTACCCGGGATCCCGGACAATGGCCTGAGTAAAATAGCCGGCCGCTTTGTTGAGATCGTCAGGGGTGCGTTTATTCCAGTAAAAGCGCCCTTTCAAGTAAAGATCGGCGGCTTCGGGATCCGCTTTGCGCATGGAGGGCGCCGCGCTCACTAACGAATGACCGGCTTCGCGAAAGCGTTGTTCCACAACGGCAGCGGCAATAATCAGCGTCAGAACGGCTGCCACAAAAACAATTCCCGCTTTGATACTGAACCCGGGCAAGCCAAACAGGCCACTGGAGGAGTGCGCGGGGGAAACAGCGTTCGCCATGGCTTGGGCGGTTCCCTCCTGCACGCTATCCATCGGCGCGATTCCGGCCATTTCCTCGCCGGACGCCATGGCGGCAGGGCTAACATCATTGGGCAGATCTTCCGGCTGAGTTGCGGCCGGACGATCGCTTTCCGGAAAATTCCTGGTCCTCTGCCACTCGGAAAGCTGGTCGGTGAAGGCGAAGACTCCGCCCCTCTTGCCGCCGGGCAGCCGATGAATGGGCATGCCGCGCTGTTTCTCCCAGCGTCGAACGGTTCGCTCGTCGCGCCCGAAGAAAGTGGCAATTTCCTTCCAGGAACCCAGGCGCTGCCTGGGCGGTGGGGAATTTTGGTTCTCCATATTCTCAAATGTCCGGTGAATGGCCGGATGGGTTTGTTCAGTGCTCAATCCCGGCCATTGCAAGCAGGCTGATTTCTCCGCCCATTATAGCGCGATTGGGGCTGGCTTTGAGAATGCCCCGCCGAGGTGGTACCAGCCTGCTGGAGGCAGGCCCCAAACTTCGACGCCGCTCCATGCCGCCAAGTATATCCAACCAGGGAGAGCGGGCTTTCCTCTTGCCATTCGGCCCCACCCCATTAACCTATGCCGCTGATCGTAAGATTTGGACGTCTCAATTTGCTTGGGTGTCTCTTTGCAAGCGGATTGCGACAGACGCGGCGATGGGATATTCTCTACAACTCTCCGGGAGGATTCCACACATGAAGTACATGAAACTGGCAAGCACGATCCTGATCCTGGCGCTGTCTGGAGTGAGCGGCGCGCGCGGGCAAAATTCCCCGGCGCCTTCAGAGCAGGGATCATCACCTACTCAGCCGGCAGCCACAGCGCCAGATCAGGCAGCCCCAGCCCAGGGGCAGATGACCCAAGGCGCAAATGCGGCATCATCGAACCAGGCTCCCGCGCCATCAGAGAAGGCGGCGGCCACGCCGGAAAGCCATCCGGCGGATTGGGCGCCGCGGCAATATGTGGAGATGTGGAATACAGGCGACATTTCGCCCGAGCATCAGAACACCATTTTCAACAATACCGTCATCATGCACTCCAATAACGGCGACAGGTTAGTGCTCAATGCCCCAAGAGTCGCGCAAGTAATCTCGTCATGGCGGCGTTCCATGCCTGATCTCCATTTCACCATTGATGACACAATCATCCAGGGCAACAAGGTAGTTTTGCGAATGTCATTCACCGGCACGTACACAAAAATACTGTTTGCCAATACGGAAGATCCCGCCAAATTTCCTGCTCCGCGAAAGATTCATGACGGGGAGATTTTGATTTTCTCGGTGAGAAACGGAAAGATCGAGGAGATGTGGGAAAACTACAATGAGACTCGAATGCGGTCGCCGATGGGCAGTAGCTGGTGCACGGCGGAGCAGCGGAAGCCACTCGCGCCTCCAGCGCCGACGGAGGCGCCATCGGCAAATCCCCTGCCGTCAACACCGGGCGGCAAGCCATAGCTCTGTGAATGCGACAGGAACTCCGGCCCTCTATACGCAAGCATCCGGCGGCGCGCCTGCCTGTGCAAGGAGCTTGGCAAGCGGAATGGCACGCGCGGTTTTTTCCTCCCGGCTTTGCCCAACATTCGTTAATCTCGGCTTAATGGCAGACAATTGTAAAAAAAAACCGCCGTTTTTGCGCTGCGTTTTTTGGGGGGGTCATGGGACAAAAAGTTTAAAAGTAGTACGTTGGTACTAGTACTATTAAAAAATAAGTTTCGTTTCATATTGACAGCGGGAGCGCGCCGCGCTACCGTGTTCACTCTGTAGGCGGATCACATGCAACGCGGATTCAGATTTGACCCTCTCGGAACTCCCTTACTTCTCCCGAATGGGTCCGTGGCGTGGCTCCAACCCTGCTCATAACAAACCCCAACAAGGAGAACGTTTCTGATGAAAAAAGCAATTTTTACAATGGCTTTTGCAACGCTTGTGCTCAGTGCGGTCAGCTTCGCGCAAACCGCTTCCTCCGACCATGCCGTTACCAATGACGACAATCCGTCGGGCAATACCGCAACCGTGTTTGCATTATCCAGCACCAAGGCTCTAAGCGTGTCACAGACTTTGGTCGCAACTGGCCAGGTCGGAATTGGTGGCGGCTATTTCGCGAACAACCGCATTGCCCAAGCGGGCAGCGGCAAGTGCCTTTATATTTCCAACGCGGGATCAGAATCCATTACCGGTTTCGCCCGCACCAGCTTGGATCCGTTGACCTACGGCCCGGCACTAACAGCAATCAATGCGGGCGGCGGCGCGTCTGAATTCGGAATCGGCATGGTTACCACCCCGGACACCAAGTATTTGTATGCCACCCTTGATGAAGATGAAGAAGTGGGGATCTTTTCCGTTAACCCCAAAACCTGCGCGCTGACTTCCGTGGGCACAGTTTCCGGGCTTGGCGATGCAGTTGGCCCCATCTCCGTCTCCAGCGACGGTAAGGTTGCCATCATCTCCGGACCGAACAATGAATTCGTCAGCGCCTACGCGATTGGCTCCACTGGCGGCCTCACTCTGATTAACACCGTGAACCTGACCTCCGTTTCCAGCTGCTCCTCCACTGGCTGCTACGTCACTGGCCAGGACATCAGCGAAGTGAAAGCCGGCAAAGCCAGCGTCGTGATGGGTAATGCGACTCTTTCCGGCCCCTACTACGTCGTGTGCGCGCTCGATACCACGACCGGACTTTCGAATTGCGTGAATAACAACCTGACCGGCACCTCGCTGGCCAACGTGGAAAGCCCCTACTACAACCGGGCTGGCTATGCCGGCACCAGCGGCGGCGGCATCTATTTCGGCGCGGCTGGCTTCGGCTCGGGCTATCCCGCGGGCGTTTCGCTCAATGCGGTTAATTCCTCTGGCGTGCCCACTGCCGCTTCGGAAGCCTCCTACGTCAACAGCTCTGGCTACTATTGCAGCAACGCGCAGAGCTATTCGCATGCTCCCACGGTTCAGTACGTGTGGCAGTCTTGCACCAACTCGAGCGAAGTCAACACCATGAACGTATACACGTCGAACGGCTCCAGCTCGATCACCAATACCATCACGCCGCTGATTAATCCCAACGCCGATGGAACCACTTTCGTCCTGTCAATCTATGCTTTGCCGCAAACCCGCTAATTTCGGGTAACGGTAAACAATTGTGAAAAAAAGAGGCGCGGCCTTCGGGTCGCGCTCTTTTTTTTGTATTAGACAATTCCTGACTGCAAGCCACGTCGCGCTACATCCGGGCTGTCGGTGACAAATCCCCGTCACGCCCCCTTCCCTCCTCGCGCACAAAGCCCCGAGAGAGATTCCTCACTAAGTTCGGAATGACGGTGGGTGTCTGCGGCATGGCGGAAAATTCTCGCCGTGCGCATTTCCTGCCGTGCGCCCCTGTGCCTACCAATAATTACATCTGGGCGCGAACGCTTGCTCTGGAGAGCATGGCACCCTCGGGAAAAGGGAACAGTTCGTACCTTGGGGGCATCACTAGACAGCGGGGGCATCGACTGGAAGCTGCCCGGCGCACAGTTGTCCTCACCAGAACACCCAGAGCGCGGTTAAATCTCGGGGACGTTCACGCCGCTCGTCGTTCGTAGCGGTGATGAAGGCCACCGACCTGAGGTAGTTCAATCACTGTACCAGCTTCTGTAGATTGAATCGCTCTTGGCTCTGGGGAATCTTTGTCCAGGGACAAATGGGTGCGCGGGTGTTGGTAATAATCGACGTATGAACGCAAGATGCGTCGCAGCGAGGACTCATTCAGCACCATCACATGGTCCATACACTCCCGGCGGATCGATCCGATGAGTCTTCCAGCGTAGGCATTCTGCCAGGGTGATCTGGGCGCCGTCAGCACCTCATGGACGTCCATTTGCTGGAGCTGCCGCTGAAAATCTTCTCCATAGACGGGGTCACGATCTCGGATCAGATACCGTGGAGCGGTGTCCCAGGGAAAAGCTTGGACAATTTGGCGAGCTGTCCATTCTGCAGTGGGGTGTTCGGTCACGTTGAAATGGACGCACCGGCGGCGGTCATGGGCCAGAATCACGAAGACGAACAGCACGCGAAAGCTGACCGTTGGCACGGTCTCTAGGCCACAGGTAGGGTCCCGGAAATCCTAACCGTTTCAGGGTCCAAAACAGGCAAAATAACCTATCGTGTTTATTGGGCTTTTTGCATGGTTTTTAGACTCTAAATCTGGAAAACCCAATAGGAGCCTCTAGATGGGACCCTAAAACTATCAGCGGAGATTTGCGGAGACCGAGTTGTCGAGGGCGAGTTCGCGTATTTTGGGGCGCATTAGTGATTGATGCGGAGCAGAGTTCTCGTGCTTGTCGCTCCCCCGATGGGCGGAGGCGGTCGGGGTCAGCGGCTTAGCAAGTTTGGATACAGCTCTTGCCAAAAGGAGCAACGATGCTCCGCGGCCGCATCGAAGTAGCCGATCTTTCCCTGGTCGAAACGCATGATGTGGGAGCCGGTCTCGAAGGGGATCCACGCGATTGCCTCCTGGTCGCGGGGCACGCCGGTGGCTGCGAAGCTCGTCCAGTACCGGAGCATGTGATCTGAAAGTGTCTGGGCGCCGGGTGAGAGATCGGGACCGTCCAGCTTGCTCGTGTTGGAGAAATGCGGAAACTGATAAGGCAGCTCCGAAGAATGGACCGCGCCCATTTCAAAACCGGGATCCTCGGTCACCGGAGGCGGATTCGGATCTGCAAACTCATACTCGTATACCTTGATATATTTTGACGCCAGCTTTGCGGTTTCGAGATAGACGCAGTTATTCAAACCATTATCGGGCGTGAAGTCCGACATCACCCTTCCCAGAGCAGAGGGAGCGGACGAGAAGTGATTCAGCGGATATTCCGCGAGCACCAGCGGCGTCTTATCACCGTAGACGGCATTCAGGCTGGCAGCGTAATTTTCCGGAGTCACGTGCTGGCCAGCCTGCGCTGCGTAAGCCACGTAAAGCCGCAACTCGTCACGGTCGCCACCGTTGATCATTGGCACCTGCAGGAATTGTCCCGTGGCCATGGCCACCGCTCCCTGAAGCGAAAGAGCATTGCTTCCGACGCTGGGAGCGAATGTCATGGTATCGCTGCCAGCTACTTTTGCCGCAGCCTCCAGCAGCTGCCTGACGGGCTTGGTTCGCATGCAGGCGAGCGCGGATGCTTTGTCGCTGCAACCGACCTCAGCGGCCACCTTCAGACCAATCTGGTTGCCCTCGTTGAGGGTGCGCAGATGCTGCACGCAGCCGGCGCTCTGGACGATGGCCTTCTGGAAGAGCCCCTTTGCGGCCACTGGCGCGAGCATCTGCATGCACACGGAAGCCGCTCCCGCGGACTCGCCGGCCAGCGTCACGTTGCCCGGATCTCCACCAAAGGCCGCTATGTTGCGCTGCACCCAGCGCAGGGCCTGCCGCTGATCGGCTTGGCCATAATCCCCATCCGTTGAACGATCAAAGGCTGGGTGGGCCATGAAGCCAAAAACCCCAAGGCGGTAATTCATGGATACCACAATCAGGTTGCCTATTATTGCCATGTGGTCGAGGGGATATAAGGCACTCGATCCGCCCACAAAGGCTCCGCCATGGACCCACACCAGCACCGGAAGCTTTTTGGATGTGACGTGAGTCGCGGCCGCGATCGGAACCGTGACATTCAGCGTGAGGCAGTCTTCGTCATAACTCGCTTCGGTAAGACCGTACCGGGCGACCTGCGGGCAACTAGCACCGAATTTGGTAGCGTCGAGGGTATACTCCCAGGGTTTTCTCTCGTGAGGCAACTCCCAGCGGAGATTGCTGACTGGAGGAGCAGCGTAGGGGATGCCTTTGAACTCCCGCACGCCATGGCTCGTCAGACCTCGAACCGGTCCCTTGTCGGTCATAACAACGGTGGAATCGGCAGTGGCGGCATTCGTTTTCCTTACCGTCGCATGTAAATTTCCCGCCGTGCCGAGAAGAGAAATACAGGCGATGAGGCGGACGGATCGGGAGAGGAGTGAGAGAGTCATTCTTGCCAATTTAACCAGGAATTGCATTTTAGCGTCCTGACACCAGCACTATACACCCTGGGCCGCGCCAAAAGTCCATCCGTGTCAAAAAATGGCGCAAATCGCTTTCGCCTTTTGTCACAGAATCGCAGAGCGAGCCCTGAAAACTGGAATGGTCCCTTCCGCGATCTGAGCGGCAGCACCTCTGCTACAGAATGGCCGGCTTTGCGA
>Ga0182024_10001701_pt1 | contig 55858 bp, 41 predicted proteins | sample P32metaG_FD_120480 | JGI IMG/M metagenome (GOLD analysis project Ga0182024, IMG submission 120480) | Permafrost microbial communities from Stordalen Mire, Sweden - P3-2 metaG (Illumina Assembly) | ecosystem: Environmental > Terrestrial > Soil > Wetlands > Permafrost | place: Sweden: Stordalen...
CGGGTCGCCGGCAATCACCACGCGCTTGCCGCGCGTCAGCACCGGCAGCGCCTCTTCAAGCCGGCACTGGCTAGCCTCGTCGAAGACCACCGCATCGAAAATCGCCTCGCGCGGGAAGACCTGGGCGACGGTCTCGGGGCTGACCATCCAGATCGGGCACAGGTCCAGCAACGGGTCGCCGCCCGAAGTCCGCTGCCCCACCTCGATCACCCGCCGCAGGCGCATGGCCCGCTCCCCGCGAAGCGTGAGTCGGCGGCGCAATTCGGCGCCCAGAGCATTCAGTCGCGAGCCGGTACCCGAAAGCAGGCGCTCCTTTTGTTTGCCGACCCACTTGGCCAGGACGGCATCACGGACGAGTTGTTGTTTGCGCTCGACCAGCTTGTGATAGCGATCGAAGTTCGCTTCGATCCGCCGGCCGTCGATTTCCTGCAAGATCGGCGACGCCGCCAGCCGCTGAGCGATCTCCCCTTCCAGGGCGGCATGGCGGAGGACAGCCGTACCCGTTTCCGAACCGCTGGATTGCTCCATCAACGAAGCAACCGCCGATTGCAGCGGTTCCGGCAGTCGAGCGTTGCCGGCACGAATGCGCACGACGCTCTCCAGGGTGTCAACCCGACCGGCGAGGTCATCGAACGCCGGGCCGGCCGGTTGGTTGTCGCGGAGTCTGCGGTCCAATGAATCGAGCCAGGCCGGATCAAAGAGCCGTGCGGCCGACAAGGTTGACTCGAAGGACAGGATCGCCGCCACGCGCGCAGGCGAGCGGCGGAGCGCGTCAACCAGCGCGTGCCCGGCAGCCGGGTCCGCCAGGGAGCGCGTCAAGGCGGCGATCAGGGAGTTGTCGAGATGTTCCTCGTGGTGTGCATCATTTGAAGAGACTTCACTGCCAACCTTTGGAGCGTCGGGAGAGGGATTGGGGCCTTGCGGCGGCGTAGCCGGCGTGCGGAGCGGCGTAGGGGCGGCTTCAGCCGCCGTCCCTTTCGGCTCCCCGTCCAGCCGGCGGCTAAAGCCGCCCCTACGCCGTTCCCATGGCAGTCCATTCGCGATCGTCGGATCCTCCGCCTTCTTCTCCCTCCCCCGGTACTCCGGGGGAGGGTTGGGGAGGGGGCTTTGCGAGGGACCGCCCGCCAAAACGGGATCCGTATGTACCGCCAGAATGAGGTCCAACAATGCCGTATGCGTTCGCAGCGATTCATCCAGTTCCGCATCCGTCATGAGTGCGGGCACTGCCGTGTCGCCTTCGCCGACCAGAATGTTTCGGTGCAGTTTCTGCAGCGCCCGCCGGGCGCCCAACCCCCGGATGAACGTCCGCAACCGGCTGGCGGCGGCGCTGTCCGCGGCGAGCCCATATCCCGCCAGCACCGGCAATGCCGCGGCGTGTTCCGCGGGAACGAGCCGGTTCAGCAAATCATTGACGTTCGTGAATTCGCCCTCCCGACGCGCCGAAGCGGGAACCAAACGGCGGTCCAACTCCCCCGCCGCCGTCACGGCGGCGCGGTGCTCAGCGAAGCTGCGCAACAGCGCCCCATCGTCTTCCCGCCCCGGCCTGTCCTGAGCGGAGTCGAAGGGCTTGTCCTGAGCGGAGCCGAAGGGCCTGTCCTGAGCGGAGTCGAAGGGCCTGTCCTGAGCGGAGTCGAAGGGCCCCGTCTTTCGCCCCAGGGCGGCATCGAGGGCTTCGCGAACCTCCAATCGCAGGCGAAGTGCCGCCAGGAAATCGCGCACCCGCGAGCCCGCCGCCGCCGACAGCGGCAGGCCGAAGAACTGTGCCGCCGGGGTCGCCTCGCGCCGCCGTGAAAAGTGGAAAAAGGCGTGCCATGCCGAGGCGACTTGCAGGTACGTCTCCATTGCACTCTGCCAACGGAGCAGTTGCGGAAGATCGAACGGCTGCCGCCGGAACACCGGCAAAAGCTCGGCATCGAGCGGCGCCGAAGCGCAACGCTCCGCCAGCGGCGCAGCAGCGTCGAGCCGGTGGCGCGCCGTCTCGGCGGCGCCTGCCTCAGCCAGCACCCACCTGGCGATGACCGCCGGCGGCACGCCCGGCGCCTTTTGCATGACCCCTTCCAGCCGGGCCGACCACGCCGAATAGGCCTCGGCATATTTCTGCAGGGCGATCACCTGCGCGGCGACAACGCCCGGCGCGGGAGGATCGGTGGACGAGGCCGCAGCCAGGAGCTCGCCATCCAGCGGCCCGGCCCGGAACACCTCCACGTACGGCCCCGCTTCGGTCAGGGCAGCACGCGCGGCCTGCGCCGCGCTAAACGGCCGGCCCGCCCAGCGGGCCAGCACCTGCGGTGCGGCGGATTCAAGCAGCGACGCCAGCTTGTCGGCCAGCGCCACACGAGCGTCCGCCTGCTGCTTCAAATCAATCCCCGGCGTGAACGCCGGCATCGCCGGGACCAGCGTCGCGTCGGCGCTGTGAGCGGATTCGACGCATCCCCGCACCGCCACCCGATGGGCCTCGGCATTGCGCCTCAGGAACGACGCCAAATCCGCCGTGGCCGCCTCGCGCCATGGGTTGCCGGCCCATGCGACGGCCTCGGCGCGGTGCAGGATCTCTTCAATCTCGTGCAGCCGCTCGTCCAGTTCGGCCAGGCCCAACGCCGAGACTTTGTCGGCCGCCGGCCCATCGAGTTGCGGGAGTAGCGCTGTCTGCTCACCCGGCATCGTGTCCAGCCATTGGCCCACGAGGTCGTGAAACGCCAGCCGGATGGCGCGGCGTGGCCTGTTCGACGGGTTCGAGCGGCTCACCGCAGGCAGGCTCACCGCTGGCAAGCTCACCTCGGGCAGATCCCCGACAAGCGGCGCGTCTGGCGGCGCCTCGGCGTCGATGCGCGTCAATGCCGCGTGGTACTGGGTGAGTTCATCGTGCAGTTTCTGGAGATCGCTATCGACCTTCTTCAACTTCGCCGCCGCCCCGTCGTCGATTTGCGCGCTGCTCAGGTCATCGAGTTGTTGCCGCAGGGTGCGGTACAGCTCGCGCTGATCGCGGCGCGGGTCGTGAACGATGGCGATCAAATTCCCCAGTCCCATGTGCCGGAGCCGGTTGGCGACGACATCGAGGGCAGTCCGCTTTTCGCAGACCAGCAACACACGCTCCCCACGGGCGAGGTGGTCGCCAATGATGTTGGTGATGGTCTGGCTCTTGCCGGTCCCCGGCGGGCCGTGGACGACCAGTCCGGCCGACTCCCGCGCCAGCCGGACCGCGCGCGACTGGCAGGGATCGGCATCGGCCACAAGCCGCTCGGCGGCGAAATCGCGAAGCCGTCGCTCCGTCGGTGCCGCCGGTCCCTCCGCCCCGCTTTCGACGGACGGAGCGGCCGACGCAGGGGCCGACGGCGCATCGAGGCTCAGATCCACCCGCACAAAACTCCTCACCGGCCCCGCCGGCAGCCCCTGGGCCACCATCGCCTGCGTGTCGCGCAGCAGCCCCTGGTTGGCCATTGGGAACAGTCCAAGGATCGCCGTACACAGGACCGTCGGCCCGTCCGCCGATTCGTCGGCTCGCGGGGCCGGTGAGAGCTTCATGGTCGCGTCGTCAGCCAGGTCATTCCCCTCCCCCGGTACTCCGGGGGAGGGCAGCGTGGGGGCGTTCTCGATTGACGGCGAGTCGCCGGGCCCCATTTGGTCCGTCGGACTCGGCTGTTCCGCCGTTTCGGGAACGCCACAACTGGGCTTGCCCTTCGCGGAAGGTTCGTCGCGAACGTCGGGAACCGATGCGGGACCTCGCGAACCCACGACCCGCTTTCTGTCCGAACCATGATCCGACTCATCCGGCGCATCGTTCCGCTTCGCGTCCTTCTCCGGTTTCCCCCCGGGCCCTTCAAAGAACTCCGGCACCTGAATCTCCATCGCCGAGCAGACGAATCGGGTCAGCTCGCGGATTTCGCGCCAGGGGTCCTCGCCGGCTTCGTCGCTGAACAGTTCAGATGCCTTCCCATTGCCCGCCTGCCCAGAGCTTGCCTGCGGTGAGCCTGCCTGCGGTGAACCTGCCTGCGGTGAGCCTGTCGAACCCGTCGAACCCGCCGAACCCGTCAAACGGGCCTCGCCATTTTCCGCATGTTCCGCGCCCTCGCTGAAGGTGGCGGCCTTCCCCGTCTGCTGCTCGATCCAGGAGAGCAACGCCGCGTTGGGGATGATCAGGTCCACTCCCTCCCCGCGGCAGGCCAGCTCGATCGCCCGCGGGGAACCGCGCTTGACCGTCAACGTCACGGGGATGAACGCGATCGGCGCCAGGACCCGGCGTGTCGCGCCACGGCCGGCAGCGCCGGCCGCCGAACCCGGCGGCAGGCTCAGGAGCGGGAAGCCCACGTTCAGCACGTGGACGCCGGTATCCTGCTCGTAGGTGCGGGCGTCCTCGGCCACCGTGTGCAGCTTGTTCAGCAGGGCATTCTGTTCCGCCCACGCCTTCTCCGCCGCCGTCTCCGCGGCGCTGGCGGCCGACTCGGCCTCGGTCCCGGCCGAATCGCCGGCGTCTTCCTTCGCCTGCCGCCGCTTCGGCTGCGGGACCCGCGCCTTCACCGTCACCTTGCGGGCATCGCCGAGCAGCTTCTCCAGCGCCGCTTCCGGCGCCAGGTCGCCCAGTTTTCTGAACTGCGCGAAATCGACCCGCTGGCGGCTGTTGTGCGGCCGGCAGTTGAGGCTCGGGCCGTTCACCAGCACGGCCATCAGCCGGTCCAGCATCCTGGCCAAGACCCGGTTGCCCGGGCCGCAGAAGTCGGGGGCGGCGGTTACTTCAGAAGTCTCGGTCATCGTACAACCCTCGTCCGCACGCGTGCGGTGAAAACCGAGGGCGTCATTGTCGGGATCGGCACCGAGGGATCAACCCGAAGGGCCCGGCCGTCCACGCTCCATGCTCCGACTCCGGGGTAGTAAGTCGAATGTCAACTGGGTATGCTACGTTCGTTTCAGGAATCCGCTCGATTGGAGCTAACCGGAGATTGGAGCGTGCGGAATGATTCAGGCAGCGCCCTCGTCGATTCCACTGGAAGTCTCGGAGTTTTGTGTTCAGCACGGCATTATGTCTCATCTTGAAACCGCGATTCGCCTAGCAAAATTGCACTTTGCCCCATATCGGGAACTACGTGTTGGGGTCGAAAGTGACCCTGAGGTCGATGATGCAGCGGTTGTCATCGATGTCACGCTTGAGATGGAAGTAAACGAAGTCCTTCAGCGAAAGCAGGATTATACGCGCGACTTGGTCGCATCGACGCCACCCAACGCGCGGGAGAAGTTTCGCTTGCTCTATGACATCGTTTAGTTCAAACGCATCGTGAAACTATCATGGACCCGCGCGACTTCCACGCATTGGCGGTTCGGCTCAGTTCCAGCTCCTCCCCCTCCGATTTGAGGACTGCCGTCAGCCGATCTTATTACGCAGTATTCAATGTCGGTGCCACGCACCTCCGCGGCATGGGTTTCTCCGTCGGAAAGGGCGCCGCGGCCCACGGCGAGATTCAAAAGTGTCTCAACAATTGTGGAGACCCCGCCGCCATGGCGGTGGCCACCGAACTGAACGACCTTCATGGCGCGCGCAACCGCGCCGATTATCAACTTGACCGACCAGAGCCTGAAAACCGCGCGAACGTGCTTGGCATCGTCACTCAGGCGGGAAATCAGATCAGGTCCCTGGATACTTCCTTTCAGGGCCCTGAGCGAGCCAGAATCCGGTTGGCCATCCAGAACTGGCGCCGCAATAACGGCTATCCCTAACTCCGGTGAAGACAAGCACCCGGAAACCAGATGGAGACGCGCTTGATTTGCAAATCGCGCCTATTCGCAATTCCCTTGATTCTTTCGCGGCTGGCGGCGGCCTCACCGTCCCGCGCCGCTCCATCCAGAGCCCCCGCACCGGCCTCCCAACCCTCCATCGCCCCATTACGAACGACCGCTCTCGGCGACGGACCTCCATCAGTCGATCGACGCCCTGCGCCAACTCGGCGCGGCTTCGTCCCAGCACCCTCCGCCCGTCACCTCGTGTACTTTCCCCGGCGGCGCCAAACTGGGCGCCTCAGCAACCCCATCCCAAGGACCAACATCGCCCCACATTCGAGCGAAGGCTCGGGGACCGCGGCAATCTGATAGCTTTCAATCGTTACCGACGAATTGCTTCCGCTGGCCAGCAATTCCACATCGCTGGCGGCCGGCAGATTGGAGAAGTTGTATGTCTCGAACGTATTGACGTTGTTCGGCGTGATGCTTTCGAGCAGCGTGCCGTTTTCGTAAAGGCCGAGCGAGCCGTTGGCGTTGTTAAACCTCGCGGAGAATGAAACATTGGCGACCTTGCCGGGCGCGCCCAGCAGGATTTGTCCGCCATTGCTCAGGAGGGCCGAGGTGGTGGTGGCGCTGCCGGTGGAGAGCAGGCCCGACAGGTTCGCGACTGAATTGGCCCCGCCGCTCTGGACGTACAGGTCGCCGTTCGTGCCGAAGGACATGGAGGTGAGTGCCGGCAAATTGATGGTGCCGCCATTCTGGGCCGACAGCCCGAAGTTGCTGTTGGAGGTGAGGGCATTCAGCAGCGACACCGTCAAGGTTGAGTTCGCATTCGTCGACTGCCATTGCGGGGCGTTGTTCCCCGCGTTGAACGACGTGACCGCCGGAAAGCTGAACGTCGCCCCGCTAGTGGCGGTCAGCGAGGTGCCGTCGATGTGGCTTAGCGCCGAAGTGTTGAGCGTCCCGCCCGTGTCCATGGTGAGTGTGGAATTGGTCACCGAGGTCGGGCTGCCCCAGTTGACAGTCCCGCCCGTCCGGACCACCACGTACAGGTCCGTCAGTGATGGGCTCAGGCCCGAAGCATTGATGATGGAATTGGCCCCGATGGCCTGGAGGTTGAAATCGATCGAAGCGGTGCCGCCGGAAATGTAGGTGATCGTGGAAAGCTTGGGGACTTCAATATCGCCGCCGTTTTGGGCCGTGAGTCCGAAATTGCTGTTGGTGGTGACGGACGTGAGGTTGGGCAGCGTGAGCTTTGAGTTGGCGTTGCTCGCCTGCCATTGCGGGTTGGCGCTTCCGGCGTTGTACGAAGTGACCGGCAAGTTGAATGTCGCGCCGTTGGTCGAAGTCAACTGCGTGCCGTCGATGTTGGCGAGCGACCCGGTGTTGAGCGTCCCGGCTGTATCAAGCAGGAGGGTGGAGTTCTGGACCGACGTCGGGCTGCCCCAGTTGACAGTCCCGCCGGTGTGGACCTGCACGTAGAGGTTTTGAAGACTGGTTCCGCCCAGCGCCGCCACATCCACCATGGACCCGGAGCCCGTGCTGTAGAGCGCCAGAACCTCACCGGCATTGGGAAAGCTCAACGAGCTCAGTTTTGGGGCCTCGACGTCGCCGCCGCTGGATGCCTGGAAATACAGGTTGCTGGTCATCGTCGCCGATGTCAGCGCCGGGAGACTCACCAGAGAGTTGGCGCCACTGGCCTGCAGGGATGGGTTCGCCCCCACGCTGTCGAAGCTGGCCAGTGCCGCCAGCGCGATCGAGCCGCCGCTGCTTGCCGACAATTGCATGCCGTTGGCGGCGGTGGTCGTCGGAGCAGAAAACGCGGAAGACGCGTTCAAATAAGAACCGCTCATGGCGGCGTTGCTTGTCGCCGTGAGGTTGCAGCCAGCATCGAGATTGAGGACCGCGCCTGATGAAATGGCAAGTGAATTGATCGTGGTCGAGCCGGTGACGTCGAAATAGACCGCGATGTTGCCGGAGACGGTAACGTCGCTCGATGAGTTCGGCTCGCCCGCCGACCAGTTGGTCCCGACGCTCCAGTTCCCCCCGGACGGCCCGCTATAACTGTCAGGCGTGCCCGCAAACAACGTCCCGGTTCCGAGGATGGCGAACGCCATTGGAGCGACTGCCAAGCGCAGCCGTTTGATGACGCGTCGATCAGGTTCCCACTTCATGAAGCCCTTCCTCCTTCGAGCCGCAAATGTGCGCACAGCACTTTCGGTTGGAGGTTGTGTCACAACCTCTTGATCTTAAACCGTGTCGGCCGGGGCCGGCCGATGTGCTAAGGCGATGCAACTGCTTTCCAATGCGGACCCCGGTCGCAGTCGCAACAGTTCGGGTTCTGGATTCGTCCCGGTGGTGGATGCCCCAACTGACACAAACTGCCGCTTACCCAGTGATCCAATGGAAGTTAGCTCGATATGACGAAAATGTCAAGAAAGCAGTTTGAAAGCCAAAAAGGGGGCAATGATGCTGATCGACTGGTTGGTTTACGACACGTAATGAACCGCGAACACGAACCGGATATAATCGAGCCATGATCTTCGGCTCGGTCGGAATGGATCTGATTTAAAGCGTTTCTTGGGCGCAAGCAGGCACATCCCCGCGACTTTGTCGTATCAATTCCGGCCATCACTCGCGAGGAGTTCAAACCGCATTACGACACCGGATGGCGATGATCCGCATACCCCGCCTAATAGCACTGACGATCCTCCTCCCCTTGGCGGCAACGTCCTTGGCGGCCAGCCCTTCCACAGCCCCCGCACCGACCTCCCAACCCTCCATCGCGACGCTCCGAACGACCGCTCTCGGCGACGACCTCCATCAGTCGATCGACGCCCTGCGCCAACTTGGCGCAGCCGGCGAACCCGGCCGCGACGCCTTGAGCGGCGTGCTCCCCGTCCTGTTCCTGCGTGATGCCGGCACCCTGGAAACCGAGGCCGCCGGCGCGTCCACTCAACTGCAAAAGCTGCATGCCGCCGAGGCGGAGATCGAGCCGTTGCGTGCCGCCCAGCTCGACCTGATCGCCAACCTCACCCACGACGCCAAACAGTTGCTCGAGGCCCGGCACAACTACGACAAGCTCTCGGCCATCCAGTCCCGGCTCGCCGCCGGCTACACCCATCCCCTGCGCGTGCTGGACACGCTGGCCCGCCGCTCCCAATGCCTTTCCCTCACCAAACCCACCGACCCCCTCCCCGCGTCGGCCGCCGACGGCGAGCGGCTCGACCGCCTGGCCGAGCAGGCCCTGGGCATGCCGCCCGCCGCCGCTCAGCGCTTCCTCGCCGGCCCCCTGCGCCCCCCCGCCGACCGCACGCGGCGACCCCTCTGGTTCTATCTCTCGTGCCGGCGTATCGAAGCCTACAACCGCACCATCGAGCCCGCCCTGAACGCCGCCGAAATCGCCCACGCCCGCCGGGTCAACTTCTACCGCGAGTTGCTCGGCCTGCTCCCCTACGAGCTGGACGCCCGCCTCACCCAGGCCGCCCGCCGACACAGCAAGGAGATGGTCGATCTCTGGTACTTCGGGCACTATTCCCCCACCGAGTCCGAGCGCGACCCCTTCGTCCGGATGGCCCACGCCGGCTACCCCAACCCCAGCGGCGAAAACCTCCAGATGGGAAGCTGGACCGGCGAAGAGGCCTTCTGGCGCCTCTTCAACAGCCCCGGCCATCACCGCCAATGGACCGACCCCGACTCCACCGCCCTGGGCGTCGGCAAGTGGGAAAACGCCTGGACCGAAGACTTCGGCGCCACCGCGCGTCTGATGACCGCCACCCCGCAGCAAATCGCCAAAGCCGCCATCCGCGGCCCCGAGCTAAAGCCCCAGACCGGCGAGCTCACCCGCCGCCACCCCCGCGACATGCGCGACATCAAGTTCTACGACGAAAACGGCCACGAAATCCCCGGCCCCACGCCAGCCGCCGCAGGGCCAAAGAACGCCTCCGGCACGGCGGCAACGCAGCCCGCCGGTTGACTGCACGCAATGGCGCGGCGCACTTTGGCACACAATGGCACACTTTTGGAAGTGTGCCATCTATTCCGGATCCGTCATTTTCCGGCATTTCCGCTTTTTTCCGTCTATTTCCAAATTGAGGATGTGGTGGGCAGCGTACAAGAACGCCAAGGAGGGGCAACGCGAGGCGGTCGGCCATCCGCCATGCGGCGGGTGCTGGAGCTGGCCGCCGATACGCCTTTCCCGTGCCGCCCCGGCGATAAGCCTCCTGGCACTCCCGGGCTGGGTTGGCCGCGATCTCGTTTCGTTCATTTATTCATTCGGGTTTCGAGTTTCCTTCGGATTTCGGGTTTCGGATTTCGTGCTTGCCAACGTCTCGTTCCTTCTGGACACGCCCGCCGGCCCGCGATACGATTTCCCTGCGCGTTCAGGCAGCCTTGGGGATCTAAATGCCCCAGCCCGCCTCAACGAGTTCTCGTAGCTCAATTGGATAGAGCGTCGGCCTCCGGAGCCGAAGGTTGCTGGTTCGAGCCCAGCCGGGAACACTTGAAAAGACAACAGGTTGCAGTCGCGAGGTCAGTCGCCTAACCTGTGATGTCACCGATTCGTGTCACCAAAACGGCCCCGATGAGCTGCAATTCACCGGTGCCCCAGCAACCTTCCGGCTGCCTGCGTTTAGCTGGAGGTTCAGATGGCACGCTTTCGCAAGCCCTTCTTTCGTCCTGCCCGTGGGCTTTGGTACGTCTGGCATGGCGGCAAGCAGATCAACCTCGGCGCCGACAAAGACGCCGCCTTCACCGCCTGGCACGAGCTGACATCCAAGCCCGACCTGCCTCCCGTCACCGCGGCCGAGGCCAACAAGCTCGTCGCCGTGGTTGTCGATTCGTTCCTCGATTTTGTCGAGCAGCACCGCCGCCCGCAGACCTATCGCTGGTACAAGGACCGGCTACAGCTCTTCCTCGACACCATCCCGGCCGATCTCATGCTTGACCAGCTCAAGCCCTTCCACGTCCAGAAATGGATTGACTCCCACCCAGATCTCGCCAGCGGCACCAAGCGGAATTATTGCCGCTCCATCATGCGGGCTATGACGTGGGCCGAGGAACAGGGATATATCACCCGCTCGCCGCTCGCCCACTTCAGGAAGCCCGGCGGAGGCAGGAAAGAACAGGTAGTGACGCCGGCCGAGTACCAGTTCCTTCTGGACCGCACCAAGGACCAGCAGTTCAAAGACCTGCTGACGGTCACCTGGGAAACCGGATGCCGCCCGCAGGAGTCGCTGCGGGTCGAAGCCCGGCACGTTGACGTTCCCGGCAGCCGCTGGTTCTTTCCGGCGTCAGAAGCCAAGGGAGAGCGGAAACCCCGCGTTGTGTACCTGACGCCCAAGGCACTGGAGATCACCCAGCGGCTCATGGAGAAGCACCCGACGGGGCCGATCTTCCGCAACGTTGACGGCTTGCCCTGGACGACCGATGCCACCAACTGCCGGTTCCAGCGCATCAAGAAGACCAAAGGCGTGAAGTACAGCCTTTATTCGTTCCGGCATTCTTTCGCAACGCATGCCCTGGTGCGGGGCGTCGATAGCATCACGGTGGCCACCCTGCTGGGTCATAGTGACCCGAGCATGCTGGCCCGTCACTACCAGCACCTCGCCCAGAACCCGGCGTTCCTCCAGGAGCAGTTACGGCGTGCGACCGCCTGAACGATTGGTTGCCAAAAGAGAGGCCTCGGTGAGCTGCAATTCACCGAGGCCCCGGCAACCTTGCCGGCTGCCTGCGTTCTTGCTCAAGATTTGATGGGAACGGCACGCCAGGCTTCCGCGGGCGTGATGAGGAATCCGGCTTGATCGTGATTACGCGAAGGCGGCGCTTATCGGAGAGTGAGATGTTTCAGCTTGACCCGCACCCGCGGGCCCGCCACAGGCGGTGTCACGACCCCCACCCGGCAGCTCTCAAGAAATGCGGCAACGTCCGCTTCGGAAAAGACGATCTTTCCGCCAATGCGATAATGGGCGATCCGCTTTCTGGTGACCAGCTGATAGAGCTTCGATGGGCTGATGCCAATTCTTGCAGCCGCCTGTGAGACCGTCATGCCTCACTCCAAATGTTCCCAAGACATCTGCTTACACTTGGGTCATTCGCCCAAATAAAGCGGTGGTGAGATGAAACGGGCGGACGAGCTTTCGCCCGTCCGCCCTTCGATGTTGCCCGAGCAATCCTCAACAGCAGGGGATGAAGTCTGGCTCGCCATCGGTCCCGGGCTTTTTTTCGCTTACGGCACCTGCGACGAGCGTCCCGAAGTTGATGGCGAGGAGAAAGAGGGTAAACATGCTGAACTCCTTGTTAAAGGTCATTGACTAATCCATGCCACGCGGCGTGGACCTACCGACAATTCATTGGTCGGACCTCCTTTCGTCATGCATTCTGGAATCATTCGAGAGTTGGACTGCCCTACTCTCGCTCAAAGCCACGGTCCCGATCGTCCTGTTCGGGACCGCCGATGGCCGGTTGCGCCTCTTCCAAGCGCTCGGCCAACGTCGGCTCTGTCTTGTCCATGCCTCCTTTCGAAACTTCGTACCCGCCGCGAAGGGGGTACATGGGTTGGGCAATCGGGGAGTCAGAAAACATCGCGCCGCCGAGCTCCCTACGGCCCCTATCGATCATGTCATCCACGAAACGCTCGCCAAGTTTGGCCATGACACGCTCCTTTTCAGTTGTCCAGTCGCCGCTGCTCCTGCATCTTGCGGAACCGCTCCGCAACGACCGTCTGCTCGGCAACCATGTCGTTCATTTCCATCGCCTGCCGACGCAGGCTCGCCGACATCAGCAATCCGCGAATGAGCAGGATCGCCGAGGCCGTCAGTAAATAATCACCGAGCGGCGTGTTCAGCCGGCGGACCCAGAAGCCGATCGCCAAAACCGTGATTGCTTCCAAGTGCTTGATCGTTTCTTCGCTGACGTTCGGGAGAAGCCGCTGGAGCCTGGGTTGACCGGTGTAGCGGGAATGGAGTTGGTCGCGTCCGCGCAACCCGCGCACCCAGGCCACGATTAGCGATGTCACCCATGCCACCGCATAAAATTCCATGAAAGCGAACAGCGGCCCTTGATTTTCGTTGGGGAAACAGGCGATGAAACAATAGATCGCCACGACGCCGGCAAACCCGCTGGCGATATACGCGCGACCGAATCGGCCGTGTAGGAACACTTCCAGGGATAGGCAGCAGCCGCGAATAGCGCCTTGAATGAGCCCTGCGATCAGCACTCCGCTGTCATCGGGCAATTGCTGTTTCTCTTTCTGAGGCATGCGATCTCCGCTGGTTTATTAGTTGTTGCCCGACCAATCGCCGGGGTTGTCAGGCTATTTCTGTAAAAACGTTGTCCGCATCCAGTTTTGACCGGTGCCGTGAAACGGCGTTCCGGTGCGGTGAAGTATGGCAGCGACGCGATAGCGGTTGTGGCGGCCACCGGTCTTTAAGCGACTGAGTTCCGCCGGTTGACAGGCGAAGTCGATGATTTCCGAAATGCCAGCCGTCGTCTGCCCCGGCGAGAAGCAGGATTGATCCATCCCGCCGCGCTGGCGGCTGGCGTTGACCGTGTATTGGCGCGTTTTCCCGATCAACTCGGCCGCATATTTCGTGGTCTCCGGATCGCTGTTGGCGCAAAACACCTTCAGATTCATGTTGGCCAGCAGGCTATTCACTTCTTGCGTGGCCGAGTCGCCGGCGCCGAGGGCCGCATAGACGGTCGGCAAGGTCTGGGTGAGCAAAATGAACGAAGCACGAGCGGACCGGCAGGTCGAAGCAAACCGGCTGTCGGCGCTGGTGATTAGTGTCTGGAACTCATCGAGATGAAAGAAGACCGGCCGAGGGGCCTTACGAACATCCCGCCGCTCGATGGCCTTCTGGGCGGCATATTTAAGTACGACCTGGCACATGGCACCGACTTCGCCGTATTCCATAACTGACATGTCGAAGATCAGCACTTTGCCGTCTGCCAGCATCTCAGGCGTAAAATTCGTCGATTCGCCCAGCAACATCCGCAAGTAGCCACGGTTGAGCGTGTCGATGGTCCCGGTCACTGAACTGACCACCGATGACCGGGTGCGATCGCCGAGTTGAGGGAACTCCGAACACCAGTAGGTTCCGGCAACCTCCAGGTCTTCCCGAAACAGATCGTCGGGATTGCCTTGACCGCGGCGGGCGGCTTCGGTCATGGCGGCGAAGCAGAACGACTCCTTCCGCCACTTTTGGGAGTAGAACTCCTCGACCGATGTCGGTCCCGTGGTGACCATCCGGTAGATGTCGGCGATGTTGACCCGGCCCTTGGCCCGCGTCAGCACATCGATCGTCACCCGCAGCAGCTGTATTTTGGCCGCGGCGAAAAACTGCGCGTTTTCGCCGCCGCCGGCACCGCCGCCGGACTTGCGGTCACGAATTTCCGAGACATTCAGAAGATGGTCGACCAGGTTGTCGGTCAGGCCAGCCCCATCCCCGGGGCGCGAGTATTCGTAGTCCAGAAAGTTGAAGCGTGTCGGGTGCTTGGGACCAATGAAAATCACGTCCCGCTCTCTTCCGGTCTGGCGGCACCAATCCAGCGCTAGCGCCGCATCGTCGTTCTTCACGGAAAAGAAGATGCCGCCGAACCCGGCCCGCAGGTGCGCCTTGGCGAAGGCGGCAGAAGGGCCCGAGGTCTTTCCCGATCCGCTCGCGCCGGTAATGGCGATACCATTTACCGAATCGCGGATTGTGTGCCGATCGCGGCCGGACCATTTGATGAGCGGCGTCTCCAGCGACCAGTGATCGACGGCGGGTGATGGCGGCGCGGGCCAAAGCCCGGTTGCTTTCCCTGTCGTCTTGCTGCGCGCTCGCAGCCATTCTGGGAGAAGTTTCGTCAGCATCGCATACTCCTATCTTGCTGCCTGTATAGACCGGGTGCGCCGGTCGGCGCGTAAGAGCGCCGCGTGACCTGTACGGGCAGCTTGTTTGTTGGCAATTCTGTGCTTAGACCGTTACTTCCTGCAGAGCCTTTTAATGACCCCGGCACATCCAGCCGGTATTGCAAGCACGGACGTAATCGGAACCGGCAGTGCTGTCAGCAAACCGATGGATAATGCTTTGATCAGCGCGGAATCATGATCGTCCCCATACCATTTGCGTTGAATGCGGTAGACAATCAGCCCCAGTACCGCCGCCGCGACCACGCCCACGGGAATCATCACGCCCAGGCTCAACGTGTCGCTGCCGAAGATCAGCGTGTCTACGACAAAGGTCAGGGCCGCTGCCCGAACATCGAGGCCGAAGGTTTGCAACAGCCCGCCCTGATGCGGCACACGTTCGGTGCGACCAAAGTCTTGAGGTCGTCGCGACCCAATGACCTGCACAGTTGCAACCGGCGGCAACGATTCATTCGACGCTTGCCGCGGGACCGCACACTCAGTCGAATCTGACTTCATAAACATCTCCCGGTTGCTATGCCCCTGTGCAATGCACACCCCTATGCCGCCTGGATTTCTTGCGCCGCCGCCGTGCGTCCGGATGCAAGGCGCTTCAGCATCGCGTCGAGCGTCAGCCCGTCGCTGCGTGCCTGCTGAGCGTGGGTGAGCAGCTTTTCCAGAATCGAGACAAACGAATTCAGATCCAGCGAATCGGCTGCAACACTGACCCGCTCGCGGTCTTCCAGTTTTGCGGTTACACGAATGGGGCGCGGCTTGCGCGGCTGTCGCTGTCGCTGCTTTTTTGCCTTGACCGCACTGCTCACGCCATCCCGCGTCAATTCACCGTTGGCCACCTGGTTCGCCAGTTTGTTCTGCGCTTCGGGATCGTCGAGCTTGCTGAGCTGATACGCCGTGGTCGCCGGCAGCTCCCCTGCGTCAATCCGCATCTGAAGTTCCTCGGGCAACGACAGAAGCGAAAGCAGTTTGCTCACCGTTCCGTTGGTCAAGCCCAGCTTCGACGCGGCCTGCGACGCATTCCATCCTGTCTCTTTCATCAGCGTATCGATCGCTTTGGCTTTTTCGATTGGGGTTAGGTCCTCCCGCTGGACATTCTCGATGATTTGTAGAAGCAGCACGTCCGCCTTGCTCAACTCCGCTTGCTCGACGATTGCGGGGATGGTCTCCCAGCCGGCCTTCCGCGCCGCCCGTAACCGGCGGCCGCCGGTGAGCAGCATGTATAGCCCGTCAGCCCGCCGGACCACGTGAATGGGTTCTCTCAGTCCGCTCTCTCGCATGCTCTTAGAAAGACCGACGACTTTTTCGTCGTCGTACAGAATTCGGATATTCTCTCCGTCCATGATCTGAGCTGTGGGAAGCTCCTGTACGGTTGTCTGGGACATCGCTAGAATCTCCTTGCCGATCACGTCTTCGATTCAACGATTGCGAATTCTGCCAAGCCGCGCCGCTCAATCCTGTGGTCCTTTGCCACGCTTCGTTACGCGGCATCTCTCTTTTCGCGCACCCAAATCGATTCCATGAGATCTGCGGTTGCGATAAGAACACCGCGCCAATTTCGCGACAGATAATCCAGCCGGTCAAAGGCGGCCTCACCATCCGCTGTCAGGCGAAGGATTTCTGAGGCGGCATGTCGTCTGCGCGTATCGGTGTACCAACTGGGGACCACATTCATCGCATTCTCGCCGCACGCGCGTTTGACGATCTGGATCGCGCCGAGCGTGCTGCCGCCTCGGCGGACGGAGGCCCAGGCCGATGCCGGATCAACCACGGCGCACCCCAGTTCGTAATTCAGCTCGGTCAAAAACTCGGGGACGAGTCCGAGTCTTCCAGGCGTCCTTTTAGCGATCGCCCGAACGATTCCGATGGAGGCACTTCGGTTCATTTCCGGGCGCAACCGTTCCTCGGACACGGTCGAGTCCTTCGGACGATCGGGGTGAAACCACAGACGGAGAAACAGGTCCAGTGAAATGCGGCCCTGATAGCGTCCACGAGGAAGCCAACCTCGATCTTTGATCTTGGTCAGTCTTTCCGAAATCTCCCACTGGCTCTTCCCGAGCCAACCGCCCGTCAACACCTCTTCAACCAGAGCGCAAACCAAGGGCCGCTTTCTTTCCGCTGAATAGATGCGCCCGGCATCACTCTCAAAGTCATCTATTCCCCCGGCGCCGAACGCGGCTTCATTCAGCCGGCTCAGTGCCATCTGGTTGACAGGATCAAATCGGTCGGGATTTGGACGAGGTGTGGGAACCATGAAATACTCCTTGCGGATGCCAATCACCGGTGCAGGTTTGGAAAAGCCGCACCCGTCGTGCGTTCACCTGCATTTCATGGGGGTCTGGATATAGCAAATCGGAAGAATCTCAAACTGCGCCAAAAATCTGGCGCACCATTGGCTCGCCCGAAAGGGCATCTTGACTTGCGCCAATGGTGAGGAATTATTTGCCCGACTGTTTGGCTTGATTTGCCGAATCTCTTTCGAGCTTGCGAATCAATTCGAATGTTTGCCTGGGGCCGGTGCTGATGCCGAACTCACAGTAGTCGGCATCGAGGCCGTCGATCTCCCTTCGACGCTCTTTCTGATCCATCGGCTTGTATGGCGGAAGGCCCTTCGCCTTTGCATAGGCATTTCTGGCCAAAATGAGTTCCGTGGCAATCGTAGCGGCAACGTTAAGGCTTGAAATCGACCGCTCGCTACTTTTCTGATAGGTGTCAAAGCAGTCGGGATGCGCGCGTCGAACCTGCCCGAAAGTGATTCGATCGCTGGGAAGGTCAAGCGCTGACACATTCAGCGCGTCTGATGGTTCAACCATTAGCCGACGATCAGGACGGTGTTGGAACGCACGAGCAACTCCACGAATCGTGACAGACAATAACCAATGTCATGGCGTATCGTCCGAGTCAAGCCATTTCTACATCTTTCCGGCATTGCTCCAGGACCGCTCGGCCGTGCATGTTCAGCGTCATCAAGCCGGTCTTGCCAGTATCGATGATTGGTTTCTCCCCGAAATGCATTTGCAGATGCTCTATTGTGCGTATTAGGGTCGGAACCGAAAACTTCAGGTCAGGCAGTTCGCCCGCCGCCACCTTGGACTTAAGGCGCTCTGACAGCCCGCGCTGAGAAAGGGATTCATCTGTCAACAACACCTGTCCCATGGCGAGAAATCGTTGCACCATTTCCTTCTTGGGAAGACTCGCCAATCGTGTAAACCCGGGATTGGGCGCGGCGCCAAATTCCGTCAACATCCGTTGGAGTCTGGTCCGGTCGGCTCCGACGGCTTTGTCGATTGCAGCGTGCAAAACGTCCAGGGACGTCGGAAAGCGAAGTCTAAGGACGTTTTTGACGCCGTCATAAATGTCTACGTAGTCGAAGCGAAGCACGCACCGGATGATGCAAGGCAACGCTTTATCAGCCGCCGGCCCGCAGGATTCCAACGTTTGAAGAATGAGCTGGGCAAGCAGGGCGTTGGATGTACCCTCGAGCATTTCAATCAGTTTCGGAATTGCCGGCGCAGCATGTCGGCCCATGCAGTGCAGGACATGCAGCAGCATCGCATATTCATTATCCAGTTTGCTTGCCGCGACCGCATCGGCGATTGCCTCGGCAGCGGACTCTTTCATGTTGACAAGCACCTGACCAGCATTCCACAGTTCGTGTTGATCGCCATGCCGCATGCGTTCAATAAGCGTCTGTATCGTCCCGTACGTACTGTGACTTGCCAGTACAACTGTGATGTGGGCCAAAGTCTGTTGGTCCTTTTCGTCCTGAAGCCGCTTTATCAATAAAGGCACCAGCCCGGCGACATCGTACCCGCCCAACAGCGCCTCCAGGCCGCCGGCCGCCACCTGCCGAAACTGGACATCAAGATCCGAGAGCCTTGCCGCGATTAAATTCACGGATTCCCGCGGAAATCTCTTCGAAGCCACGAATCCCTGGATTGCTCCATCCACGATCATCCACCTGGATGATTTCAACGCCCGTGTCAATTCCCGTCTTGCGCGATCCGTCCCTTGACTGACGGAACCCAGTGCCGCTGCTGCCATATATCTTGTCAATAATTCATGCTGGAGATTCATGACCAGGGGTTCGATCAAATCGACCAATCCTTCCGCCGCTGTACCGAGCCCATATGCGGCCCACAGGATATTTCGAAGGATAAAAGGATTGAAGTCGTTGAATCGGGTCCTAATGGCGACCAGCGAGTCAGACACCCTCATCCGGTGTTGAAGCAGCGCAGCGGCTGCCATTCCAACGATATCGCTGTTGCTTGATTCCAGGCTTTGCACGAGGACATCAAAGACGCCTACGCCCAGCTTGCCCGTTTTGCTCAGCGTCACCGCCGCGACTGACCGCATGTACCGATCAGGACTTACCAACAATCGCTGCAAATACGGGAGAGCCTTTTCCGGGACCTCGCAATGGTCCGCCAGAGTGCAGCCGAGTGCCCGGACAAACATCGATTCGTTCTTGAGCGCTTCGACAAAAATCTCGTCGCACCGCTTTAACGCCTGTTGCGAAATACGGTCTGGATACTCCGTCCTCAACCGCGTCACGTGGACGGCGACATGAATCCGTTTGATGATGTTCGGAGCATTCAGCAGTGAAACGAGGGCTTCGACAAAACGCTGATGAACTGACAACTGCAGAAGCTGGGGCAAATGTTCCACCATGTCTTGCAGCTTCTCAGTGCACATGCGATCAAGGATTTCAGAAATCTGTCGAACCAATTCCGGCTCGGGAATTGTGTTCGTGTAAGCGGGATCTCCTTTTTCCAAGTCCATATGCACCTCAAATGCCCTACCCGGTAAGCGCTAAGCTCAAAGATCGCCAGAGGCTCACGGGACCTCGATCCCGCCGCTCGCTTCACTGCTCGTGATCTTCCCGGCGTTTGCCGAAGCCGCGATAAACCTCGGGATCGTTCAGCATTCTACTGGCCCAGCACTTGCGCTGAAAAAACTGCCGAAAGATGCCGATCAAATCCTGATTCGCTCGATTTCATCGAGGGTGATTTCATCGCTGGTACGATCGTACAGCTTCGTCGTTCGCGGCGACTCATGGGCGGCGATGGTCTGGGCCTTTTCGATGGTCCCGCCGTTTTCCAGGTAGGCGGTGATGCCGGTGGCCCGGAAGGTGTGGCAACAGGTTCTCACCGGCAAACCCGCGCTTCGCGCGCGACGGCGGATCATGTGCCACACGTCCCTGCGATTGACGCGGTTTGTCGTGAGCGCGCCGCTCCGGCCGGCGGCCGAGCGGAACAGGGGCGACTTTTTTTCGCCGGCGATTCCTGCCTCTTGCAAATACGCGTCCAGATATTCTTCCGCGAGGTGATGCGCGGGCACCTCGTGGTGCTTGCCTCCCTTTTCATGCAGCCGTAGCCACCAGCGCTTTCCATTTTGCCAGTAATCTTCGACGTTCATGTTGGTCACCGCGCTCACGCGGGCGAACGAATAGACCATTGTGGCAATCAGCGCCCGATCCCGCTTGCCAACCAATGTCGTGGTGTCGATCGAATCGAGGAGTTGCCGGGCCTGTTCGGCCGAGAGCACCAGCGTCTTGCCTTTCTTGACGACGTGCTTCGGGCCACGCACCGACGACGCTGGATTCAGCGGCAACACCTGGCCCACCACCAACCAATCCATCAACATCCGAATTGCCGCAAGATGCTGCTTCACCGTGGGCGCCGCCCGGACGGCGATCAAATGCTCGATGTACGCGGCGACGGTGACCGGGTCCAGGCGGTCGAGAGTCAGGCGATTCGTTTCGCACCAGTTCAGGAACTGCCCAACGGCATGGGCATACGCCGTCCGCGTGTTGCGATTGCGGATGTTCGCGGTGAAAAACTCGATGAACCGCCGGGAAGCCCGTTCCCCGGCATCGACGATTAGCCTCGGCAAAACAATCCCGGTATGTCCCACCAATGTTCGAGCCGGAGCCAGCTCAATCGCCGTGCCCGTCGTTGAATCCCTGTCCGTCACCGTGTCAACTCGTCGAACATTGCTTCGACTTCTTCTTCCGACGCAAATTCACCGCGATCGGCTTCCGCCAGACCTTTTTTTATCTCCTGCACCTGCCACGGTTGCAATCGGATTCGTTTTTCATTCCCACCATCATCCTTCATATCGCATTCCTTCCAGGAATTTGACTCCCGCAATGGCTTTGCCGCCCCGCTTAAACATCTTGTCGTCCGCAGTGATCAATTCGGCCTTCATCGTCCGTGCTACCGCCAGATAAAGGCAATCTTGAAGCGGATGCTGTGATTGGAAGCTGATATCGACCGCCACGCCAAGAACTTCCTCGTCTGGAACCAGATGGACAATCCCGTCATCAAGCGTCTGCTGCCATTCCGCGATAGCTGCCTTAGCTCGCATTTCTGGAACGCGGGCTTCGCGGTAGGCTTTCAAGATTGCGGCGATCACTTCGATCCGAATAAGGGCGGGGGCGAGGAGTTCATGCCGAGGGTCGGCCAACAGGTTCTTGGCCGCTTCTTCGCCGGGTTCGGGAACGTACCATTTCACCGCCACGCTGGCGTCCACGATGATCATCCGCGTCGATCGCGCTCGGCCCGGATGAACGGCGTCGAATCGGGCAGCTCTCCAAAATCCGCGCGAATACCGTCGCGCAGCTTTTGCAACCGCTCGACCGTTTCCTGGCGAGGTCGAAATGCCTCTCGCGTCAACAACTCGCGTAGTTCTTCTGAAAGACTTTGGCCGTGACGACGGGCGCGATCCTTCAATGCCGACACCACCCCATCGTCTAAATTTCGTACTCGGACTTCCGCCATACCCTTTTGACCCATTATGTTCCCGATTTCCTAAATGTACACCATTCGTGAGTAAGGCGCAACAACATTATAATGGCGTGGCCATCGAGGTGAGCACAGATGGCATTGTTGGCCCAGTCTCCTGAGTTGTCCCAATCTTGGTAGATTGTAAGTCATAACGTCCTTTATGACTCACTAAACAATACTGGGTGCAACCTAACGCAGAAAGGTTGCATTACTCGCACCTTCGTGCTATGCGTTACATTTACATGGAGGGATCTCATGGTAACTACGCAAGGTATAAAACTCGACGACGCGACACGGCAGCGACTGACAGAACTTGGAAAGAAGAAACAACGATCCCCGCATTGGTTGATGCGCACCGCCATCGAACAGTTTCTTGAAAAGGAAGAACGCTATGAACAGGAGAAACGCGAGGATATGGAGCGATGGGAGAATTATCGCTTGCACGGTCGCGCGATACCGCAGGACGAGGCCGCGAAGTGGCTTGGCGACTTAGCCCACGGTAAGTCCGCGCCATGTCCCAAGTAGTGTGGCTTGCCGAAGCGATTGAAGACATTGCGCGTCTTCACCACTTTCTTGAAGCCAACAACCCCGAGGCGGCAGTACGCGCGGCTCACGTTATCCTCAACGGCGCCGAGCAGCTCGTGGCCGTGCCCGAGATAGGGAAGCCGATGGCAGACGGTACGGCGCGTCGCGAATTAGTCCTCGCTTTTGGCGGTGGCGCCTACGTGCTCCGCTATATTCTCGAACATCCCGCGAAAGCAGTCATCATCCGCGTCTGGCACAGCCGCGAGGACCGACTATAGGCTTTCGATCACGCCCGTCGCAATCGCCCCGACTACGCCCAGCGGATTCGCAAACCAGGTCTCAAGGCGTGCCGGTTCACTCTGCCAAGGCCTTAACTTGACGTACGGATCTTAAGCGCCGATTCCATTTCCGGCGATGGCAGCGCCGCCAGACCGGACATGCGTGGCGCGCTCAAGGCAACGTGCCGTGCGACCACAGCCTCAACGATTTGGTTTGGAGCAAGTTGCATGACATGTTCGATCGTCATCAGCGCCCGCTGATTCATCGCCTTGAACAGAAGCACCACCCCACCAAATGCGAGTGCGACCACCGAGATTGGAATGAATACGTAGTAGATCGGCGTTTCGCTCATCCGGATTTCCCGCTCCTGTAGGCGCCGCTGGATCTCAGCAAAAGCAGCGGTTGCCTCTTGGTTGGAGGCGATGAACTCTTTGAGTTCCGCTTGCGACATGTTCCGATTGTCCATCGTCTGCTGCTGCAGTTGTTGGTTGAGTTGCGACCAATGGTCCAACTGCGCTTCGCGTTCCGCCAGATTCTTTTGGAAGGGCAGGACGAAGACGAGCCAGCAGATGCCCCAGCCGATCAAGGCGCCCGCAACGGCGCCAACCCAGGCCAGGGGATTCAGAAACAAAGGTACAATGGTACCCACGGACGTGAAGAGCAGACCGATTTTATTCGACATGGGACACCTCTTTCGCTGGTATGAATTTCGCCTGTTGCATCAAGTATTCCCGCATCCGTTCGCGGAGATTTACGTGAACCCGCATGATGATCGTCACCAGGACCAGGCAGGCGGCGATGATCAAAACGTAAATGACGTGCAGCCACATGATCGATCGGGAGCGCGCCGCGTCGGTCAGCGGTACGTCCTGAGTGGCCGCGTCAGCGACCAGCAGGCGCTCGCGGAGATTGGCGTTTTCGCTCGTCAACTCAGCGATCTTCTGTTCCTTATCTGAAACCCGCTGCTGCCAGAATCCTTCTATTTCTGCCTTTCGCTTGTCAAAGTCGGCTTTCAAGTCGTCTCGTTCCTTGACGACGCGGTCGTAATCCGCCTTCAAGTTGTCCGAAGTGCCCAGCGGCTCTCGTTTGCAACCGTAGTTCCCGAAGAGCGCGAGCAGGCACCAGAGAATGAGAAGTGCTTTTCGGGGGTAAGTTTTCCGCATGATGGCTCCAATTTGTCACTTGGGTGGGGGCTTCCAATCGTGGCGGCCCTGATGGCCACACTCTAATCGGTCGTGGCCCTTGCCCTGTGGTCGGGAGCCACAAACGGCCGGAATATCCGGTTCCGTGTCCAACCCAGGCGTGGCTAAGCCTCACCACTCGATGGTCTCGACGACCACGGAAGTTTTATCTGCTTGCAGCGCTGTGCTTTGATCGGCTTCGCCAATCCAGGGAACCCGGTGGCGAAGAATTCCACCCAGCAAACTCATTTGTTGGCCGGCAACCGCGTTCAGGTTGCGGCCCTTGATCAAGATCTTTTCATCACCCGCGTACAGCGTGATGCCCACCGAGGGATCAAAATCCACCTTCTGAATCCACGAAAACCCCACGGCGCGGATGTTGCCCGTCTTCTTGCGAAGCTCAAGCATTTCTGCCCTGTCGCGTAACCCGCGCAAAAGGCCGTAGGCCCCGAGGTTTTCGGTTCCTTCGGCGTCCGTGACAGCTGACGATTCAGCACCATCACCAAATCGCTCGGCGTAGCGCGCCATGGGAGAGTTAGCGTTCATAGGTCATTCCTTCTCGTTGCGGCACTGGACGCGACAGATCTCGTTGTGCCTGTCGCTTTCGCTCCACCCGGCGCACCGCCGCATCGCGCTCACGATGATCATGGCCTGATACCAGCTCCGTTCCGCTGAGCCCGCACAGCGTTTTATCGCTTCAGCGAGCAAGGTACGTTCCGGCACGACCGATTTTCGCTCAAAGAGGTGATCCACGGCGAACTTCGCCGCCTTTACCGCTGACCGCGTGTTTTCTTTTACAGGCGCGCTGCCGATCTTCTTCGCGGTTTCCGCGATGCCGGAGCGCTCCTCGTCCGAAAGCCGCTCCCGCCACTCCTTCCGCAACTCCTCCATGGTGAGGTTTTTCTTTTTCCGCTGACGGGTCTTTGCACCCAATTCCGACTTCTCGGCCGGATCGGTGATTCCCTTAGACCTGGCCAAATCTTCGATCAGCGCCGTCCGGCGGGAGAATTTCCTGATGGCCGACCCGGAAACGCCGCCCACTTCCCATCCTTTGCTGTTGCGCTCGATCGGCAGGCCCATCTGCGTCAGCTTACTCGCCATCCGCCCCTGGAATTTCGCCTGAAAATACGGTGCATCACGCTTCAGCTCCGCGAACTGCCCGGCCTTCCATCGGCCCTCTTTGGCGTCAAACGTCACGTTATGCACGAAGCAATGGCAGTGAAGGTGCGGATCGGGAACGCCGTCCACTGGCCGCGATGTGAAATGCACATACTCGCCCCAGAGCATTTCGCCAGTGACGCGATCCTCGTTCTTGCCGCCCGCGCGAACGCGGGTCTTCATCTCCCGTTCCATCTCCTGCATCGTCTCGTTCACCGCTTCCCGGAACGCTTCGACGATCCGCTCATCACCCGTGACGCCGTAGAGGATCGACACGCTCTTGTTCACGTGGAAATTGAAGTCATATCCCACGCGCCGGTCGGATTTGCGCCGGGCCGTCAGTTTTTCGCCGGTGGCAGGATTGCGGTTGTCACACAGGGCATCCCAGGCCGCCTTGTCGATGGTGCCGCTGAGGCCCAGGCGAGCCGCACCCTTGCCGCGCCAGACGCCACGAAGCTCCTGACCCTCGCTATAATAATCCGCCGTGCTGTAATAGCTCTTTGCGCCGGCGGCAGATGTGTTCTGTATGATGCGAAGCATCTGCGAGCCTATCACACTATTCGTTGAGAAATCGTTAACGCGGTCCAAGCCGTTGAACGACCGTGATTATGACGGAGTGTGCGGCTAGGACTGTGGCGTCGGGCCACAGTTTCTTTCAGCGGTTAAACAGCACAAACGCCACCGGATACAGCGGTATTCCGCCGACGATAAGGCCGATGATGACGAGCATGATCGAGATTTCGATGAGCGTGAATCCCGTCGTCGGAGAGGCTTTGAACGTCGGTTCAGCGGAGCTGGGTGATGTCATCCTTGCCGACGCGTCTGATCCGTTCCCAGGATAATCCCCCCATGCAATAGCGCCGGACCCGTAGCACACGCATGGACTTCAGCCGACGGTCAGGCCCACCAGGCGGTTGACTGGATTCTGGGTGAGCATGTCGAGAAGGAATGATCCGCCCTTCAAATTCCCTTGGAAAATCAAGCACCGGCGTTACCGCCGGTGCTTTTTTGTCTGCGATTAACTCTTTTTTAACGTTTTGGTGGCATGATTCAGGCAGCCCTTGGCCGAAGGCCGCGGGTATCACGTCATCGCAGGGGACTATTATGCCACGCAAGAAGAAAGTTGCCGAAGAGGCATCACAAGCCGAAACCGCCACCGCGGCCACCGCCGTCGCCGAACCCGAAACCACGGACGCACCGCCGCCTATGTCGCGTCCGGACTATATCGACGGACCGCCGGTTGACGAGAAAGGCCAATTCGTCGGTCCACGCAACCCAGACGCCAAGAACTGGGGCGATCCGTACAAGGTCATTTTCTCAAGCAAGGCACAGGGCTTCGAGATGGGAGAAGACCGCCGCTTCAAACAGCGCGTCTTCAAATTCACGGAAAAGCCCGCGGGCGAAGTTCTGGCGGCTCTCAAGGAAGCCGGCTTCACCTACCGCGCCAATGAAAAGGCGTGGACGATTCAGGCCACCCCGGACACGCGCCGGATCTCCGAGGACCTGGCCCGCCAGTTCACCGGTGAGGCGCCGGGGAGAGCGATGTAATGCGCTCGGCCGACTTCTTCAAGCGGTTCGCCGACCACCACGAAATCGGCCGCGACATCACCGACGCGGAATTGTCGGTCTTTTACGACAACGGGCGGGACGTAGGTCTCTGGCGCGAGCAGCGAAGCACGACGATCGGCCAAGGCGAGGTGCTGAGCGAGCAGGATGCCGACGCCGCCCGGTACTGGTGCAAGCTTGTCCGCGGCCGGCAGGGCAGGTCGCTATGACCTGGGCCAAGAAGACAGCGGCGATCCAGCCCGGCGACACCGTCGCCTATTCGAAGCAATGGCTGCAATCGACCGGGCAACTGACCGGAGATGCGCCGTTCGCACGCGGCAAGGTGACCGGCCTTGTCCCCCTCGGTTCTCTGATGTTGGCCGACATCGAGTGGGACAAGCCCGACCTGCCGACTCGCGTCAACGTCAAGAACCTGAGCCGCGTGAAAAGCGGGCAAGTCATGGACCGCGACTCGTGACCCGGCCTCCAAAACGCGGCACGAACCATCCCGGTCAGATGACGATTGACTGGACGGCGTCCACGCCGCCAGTCGCTGTCGAGCCGAAGCCTGAACCTGCCAAACCGCCATTGCCGGCACCTGCCCTCGTGCAGCGCCTGAAATGGGATTTCCGCAGGACGTTTCCAGCGCCTACGCCCGAGGCGCTCGACGCTGGCATTCTGGACGATGAGGACTGCGAACCGGAAAATGTCCGGGCCATCCACGAGGAGCATGCCCGCGAAGTGCTGGCAGCGTTGCGTGATCTGGATGAAGCGCTCGATGCCCGCCGCTTGGGCCTCGATCCTAAGACCGGAAAGTCCCCGACCACCGACGCCGGCCAACAGCGCCTGCGGCAGCTTGAAAGCGAACCCGCTCGCCTGGAGCAATGGTGGACGACGCTGATGGAAACCTACGAACAGGGCTTCGGACCCGAGGCCGCAGACGCCTTCGGCAAGGCAATCCGGGCTTGGCACGCCGGCATCGAGGTCACGGCTCCTGACCAACCGCTCAATGCACAGATCGTCGAGTCGTTGGCACCTGTTCCAGCCGCGAACGAGGTTCGCGCAGAAGAACCCGCCTCGCAAGTCGATTCTGATTTGCCACCCCAAACCGCCCGACTCCGAGTGGTCGCCCGGCTTCCCGTCCCCACGCCCCTGCCCTCCTCCGTCAACGCCGGCATCTTCGGCCAGGATGAACGCGACAAACCAATCCAGCCAGGACCCCATGAGGTCCGTGAAATCACCGAGCGCCACGCCGAGAAACTAATCGACCTGCTCGGCGGGTTGCGTCAAATTGACGACTGGCTTGCAGCGCCCGTGTGCAGCGACCCTGCCCGGCTCTATCACGAACGTGACGCCTTGCTCGGCCGGGTGCAATCCGCCGTCGCTTCCTATGCCGAGGATTTCGGCGAGCAGGCCGCCCGGCAACTTGAAGCGTACGCCCGTCGCCAGGCGTCACTTGGCGATCGCTCTCCAGATCCCCAAACGCGGCAACGCTAAGCGCCCGCGCTCGCCTTGCATTCGTTGCTGGTTTCTACGCTGCTCAAGGTTCTCCTTCTCAGTGAACTCTGCTGATCCGCAACACACGGCCTTTATTGACGGGCACGCTAAAGCCGACGCCGGGCACGTGGGACAATAGCTCCTCTGAACAAGCAGCCATTTTATATATTGACCGCGCATTCTATTTAAGCTACTAAACCTTGTGAGCGTTATAGTAACTTACGTATTAATGCACGAATTCGATGGCTATACGCAAAGGGTGGGACGTTTTAGGTTGTAGAGTTGTTATCGCTCTATTCCTCTTGCAAGCAAAAACGGAGGCAGAGGATCATAACTACATCGTTTACGGTCTTGGCGTCGAAGGATTTTACGATCATTACGGGGAACCGGAACCCGATGTCACCGTGAATACCGTTTACGGTTCGCTCACGGGGCAATACCGATACTATTTTCCAAAAGCTTTTGTTGCCTTCGCCGGTTCCGACACCGGCGGCGCACGTGCCGCCACAATCTACACCATCATCGAGACCGCCAAGCTCAACAACCTCGACCCCGAGGCTATCTCCGCACCATCGTCGCCCGCATCGCTGACTATCCAGCGAAGCGCATCGGTGAGCTGTTGCCGTGGAGTATAAAGCAATGAGGCAGCAAATGAGAACAGAGCCTACTATTTGCTAGATATATAACAAGTATAAAAGGACTGGGGCATATGAATGAAACAGAATTTCAGAAAGTGCTCAATGCTGAGCCGCCAATAGTATTAATGGTGGCCAATAGAATTCAAATAGTTAAAGATTTTATAATGGTTTTCCTCTGTTCACTAATTTTTCTGATAGCAATTTTAGGAAAAGCATTGTCAGTTGTTTTTTGGATTCCAGCAATTGCATGCTTTTATTGTTCATTGATTGCGATATGGATGATATTTTTTCCAGAAACCAATTCATTAACACTTAGTCGCGAAGGGTTTACAGTTAAACATATTTATTTTTGGCGAATCCATCTTTGGCGAAATCAAAATTACCAATGGAAAAATGTTTCCGGCTTTGGCGCAAAAACACTCACTACAAAGTCTTTTGTTGCTACAACTCGAGGGAAAGCGGTGTGCTTTGATAATGGAGGCCCAGTTGATATTCGTTTATCGTCAAATTATCGCTTAACTGCCGACCAACTCGTCCAACTCATGAACCATTGGCGTAATAAGTCGTTAAAGTAGAAACAAAGTAAGCGTCTGGTCATAACCGGACGGTTACCGACCGTCGTCTCGCGACAACGAAACGACAACCACCGCTTCCAAGGCACCCAGTCACGCAGTCTATCAGGTACGCGACCGCGAGGGCCAGAAGGGCATCTTCACCCACATCGGAGCCGCATGGCCGCACGGGGACGGCAACGGCTTCAACCTCCAGATCGACGCCGTGCCGCTGGATGGGCGAATCACCCTCCGCGTCATCACCGAGAAGAAGGACTAATCCGCATCAACCTGGGCGGCCTGAGGCCCGCCCATTCAACCGAAAGGAATCTGCCATGACTAAACCAAAGAACGATATCCGCGAACTGGCCAACCAGGCGCTCGACGCCTTCTGGCAACTCATCGCCAAACGGCATCCCGAAGCCAAAACCGGCGATTTGTCTCCGTGGAGCACGATCAAACTTCAAGACGCGGCCGAAGACGCAATCGAAGAGTGGCTTGACAACAACTGTCCAACAACAAACAGGTAGGAGTACACCATGCAATCAGTAATCAATCCCTTCTTTGCTGCACGCACACGCCGAGTCACCCCGTCGCCTGCACGTACGACTACGCCGCTCTACGCCAGGCTGCCGCAAGCGCCGGTCAATGCCAGCCCAGTTCCCCACCTGATGAGCCTGTACCATTTCCACCGGGCCGGCGAGTATGGTAGCCGCTCCTATCCGGGCAACTGCGGCGGCAATTTGATCAAGGATCTGCTGCGATATTTCAATCCGGCCAGCGTCTTTGGTCCGCTCACGGGCAGCGGCACCTGCCGAGACGTGTGCCGGGAGCTGACCGTCTACTGCTACTCCAGCGACCTTCACCAAGGCGTCGATGCCTGCGATGCATCCCTGTTTCCGCGCGGGTGCTTCGACTTCGCATGGATTCATCCGCCGTACTGGCGCCAGAAACGCTTCGATGACAACGCCCAGAGCGCTGGCGCCGGTTCTAAGCGATTGATGAATAGCGTCAACTGCGCGTGGTAAGTGGTGAATGGCCCTATCTGCCGCTTCATTTGCAGCAGACACGGCCCCATGCGCGAGATCTACAGCACCGCTTGTAGCAGTTCTCAGTCTCGCAAGGACAACTCTCGGCAAGGCAGTGAAGCGAATGGGCAAGAGAACCAAGGCGAGCATCGGGCATTACTGCAGCTGCCGTGGCGCTTGGCGCGACCCTTTTAATGAGCGAAACCCAATCATTAACGGGAAGCGAAGAAAACCGTCGTCGCTAAGCACCGAATCCTCCGTGTTTTCGCGCGTGAACGCACTCCCGCCTCCGCAGTGGTTCATGCCGTCGGACAGCACCTCGCTCCAAGACGAAAAACGTTTACATAGGCTCAATAATGACTATACGTGGAATACGGCTAAGTCATCAACTATGGGAGAAGACGCAATGACTTCTGTTTATGCCCCAGCGGGATTTTGGCGCAGATTTGTGGCACAATTTCTTGATGGCCTGTCGTTTATGTTAATGATTGTTCTTATTTGTTTTGTTCTGAACTTTGTGTTTGGTATTGCTTTCATGGTAGCTGCTCTTTCATCCAAACATCCTAGTCCCAGTGCATCCAGTATCATGAACGGCATCAGTGGCGACTTAATGCTTGGCCTCATATTATCTTTTGGCATAGGCGCAATTCGTTATGCAGGGTTTTTGAGAAAAAGGCAAGGCAGCCCAGGCTCACGTTGGTTGGGCATATATATTACGCGGCAGATAATGACTTGCCAGTCACAAAAAAGCAGGCTTATATACGTTTCGCAGCCTGTTATCTTCCTATCATAGCGATTATATTGTTTAATCAGTACAATGGATTCAACATAGTTAGCAAGGTTGTTGCGCAAAACGACTCTCCTGCGTCAGCCACATTACTGAAGGATTATTCTGCCAAAGTAAAAGAAAAACAACAGCCGTCCGTAGAAGAACAGGCGGCGGCGGATCAAATGATGCAAGCCATAGCGCCTTCTGCAGGCAATATAGTTCTTTCTTATATCGCAAAGCTTGTTACTGTTGGCTACTATATCGCTATGGCTTGCATGGTGGCGTTTACTAAGGACAAGCGTGGCCCGCAGGATCTAATTGCTAAAACACGTGTGATCCTGGGGAAACCGCAAGCAGATCTGGTGGCTGCAAACTCTTAACAAGACGCCGGCTGCATTCCCGCGACCTCTTCAGCACAAACTCGAGGCGGCCAACAGAGCACCCGGCCCCAGGGGTACTTGTGATTGGTTCAACGTTCGCAGAAACATACCCGCTCTTTTCTGTGATTCAGATGTGTGTCCACGTCATCAGAAACCGCGACCTTCGGACTCAGTGGATCTCTGCTAATAACTGCTCCATGGCAACATCGACCCCGACGTCGCTGTTGCATTCAACGCTTCCCCGTTACCGCGCGATGATCTCGTCCGCTTCATTGGCACAGTATAGTCGGTCTCGTCGCAGGGATCGAAACGATCGTCAGCTACTGATTGGGTGCGTTCGTCTGCCTGATTTGCGCCTGAGCATCGGCTTTCATGTCGCCGGCGAGCCCCCCAGTAATGGCTTGCTTGTAGAGAGCGCTCGCGGTCTCGGTGTTGCCCAGATGGGAATCGGCACACGCGAGAAAATACATCGCACGAGGGTCGTCGGGGGCACGGGCAAGCCATGCCACCGCCAGCTTGCGCACCTGCGGATAGAGATGATAAACCATCGCAATCTGGACTGCGCCCGTTTCCTCATTGAACTTTTCCGGATAAACCCCGCCGAATGAAATAATCTGGTCGAAGTCCGCTTCGATAACGGCACCGCCCTTGGCCGGGGGCACCTGGCGAACAAAGTTATCAGCCGCATTCGCGAACATGAGCGCGAGGGCGGCAGGGCGCTGACAATCGATCAGGCACGGGGAAACAAGCGCCTTTCGGAAGCACCGGTCTGCCTCCCCATAATCTTTGCGTTTCATGGCCATCAAGCCCTTATAGTATTCACCATTTCCGTTGGGCAACGCCGAGAGCGCCTCCATGGCGCTATCGGGATTCGGGATCAATCCCGACAGACTCACCAGGCTGACTGGTTTGGTAACTCGGGTAAACGTGAGCGGAATCGGCAAGAGGTGCGACTTGCTCGTAACGGCGGTAGAAGCAAGGATGCCCTTAAGCGCCGTCAGACCGTCCGGGAAAGAAATCGCCCGTAGGTCGTCAGTGGAGTGAATGTGCGCAACGAAATCGACTGTCTCCTTCAGCGTCGCTTTCACTTGATCAGGAAGGTTCAGGCCGCTGTCCAAGTAGGCGATCGCAGCGGAACGCCGACCCTCAAAGGCAGCGGCGATCGCGGCGAGGACCGCACCCACGCCATCGTCGGGATATTGCCGCTGCAAGATGACAGCATCCAGCTCACACTTCCGGGCCTCGCCCTGGGTCAGTTCGGACAGCGCCAATAGTGCTAAAGCATCGCGGTTGAAGGGATCGTTGTCGACGGTCTCGCGGAGTCTCGGCGTAACCGCCTGGATGTCATCGGTGATCAGGGCCTCGGCGAATGCCCGGTCGGCAGCAGGCAGTTCATCGCGGTGTTCCAGCGCCGTCCGGACGGCCGCAACGCTTTCGTCGGGATTCGAAGCCCAGTAGAAGAAGCCCTTAACGACTTGGAATTGCGGGGACTGATTGACGTCGGGCATTGTGTCGCGAACGCGAGTGATCAATGCGTTGGCATCCGCGCGGCGGTCATCCAGACGGCCCAGTGCGCGCAGTTCGCCCACTATAAGCGCGACACGACCGGTGCGCTGCTCGGGAACACTCCCCACTTCGGCAGCTTGGTACTCCCTCGCTGCCACCGCCCAGTCCCCGTGCTGTTCGGCGAGCAACGCCGCGCCGGCGTGAGCGGCGGCCTTTTGCCGCACGATCTCCGCGAGCCGCTCGTCCGCGAGCTTCCGTGCCGCCGATTCCTGCTCGAGCGCTGCCGACCTACCCGCGAGCGCGACGGTCGTCTTCGACAAGGCGGCCCTGACGCGTGTTTCCTCTAAGCGGGAATTGACCGCGGCCGCGGCAATCGCCAGAAGCACCGCAACGGCTAAAACCGTCGCCGCCCGATGCCTCCGCAAGAACATCCTCGCCTCGTACAGGCGCGCTGGCAGCCGAGCCTCGATCGGGCGGAAAGTGAGGATGCGCCTGAACTCGTCAGCTAATTGGCGGGCGTCTTCGTAGCGATCGCCCTTCTCCAGACGGAGCGCCTTGGCAATAACACACCCCAGGTCCTTGCCGACGGCCCGATTCGCGCTTCGGTGCGGTTCCCGCTCGCAGCCGGCGATCCCTCGCCTCTTTTCGAGTTCAGGGCTGCCTTCGAGGGACGCAACCTCGCCCGAAGCAAGGACCACGCCCGGCAGACGACCCGCGAACATCTCGAAGGCGATGACCCCCAATGCGTACACTTCGCTCCTGGCATCGGGGACGTATTCTCCGCCTCTGGCGGCCTCGGGGGCCATGTAATTCAGAGTCCCTACGTTCTCCCTCAGTATGGTTTGCCGGCCGCCGATCGAGTTTCCAGCGATGAACGCGACGCCGTAATCGATGATCTTGGGCTCGCCCGCGGCCGTGACCAGTATATTGGAGGGCTTCAGGTCGCGATGGAACACGCCCATGCCGTGCCCGTAGTGTACAGCTCGCGAAATTTTCTCCAGCAGCATCAGCAATTGGAGCGTCGACGGGTGACGGTCCTTCACGAACTCGCCGAGCGTTTTCCCGTCCACGTGTTCCATGACGAAATAGGGCCGGTCCCCGCCCGGCAAATGCTCGACTCCCGAAAAATAGAGCCGGGCGATATTCGGATGCACGAGATGGGCAAGGGCGGCACCCTCGTTTCCGAACCTCTGGCGGTGGATTTCCTCGAGCCGCTTTGGTAACGGGGTCTTCACCGCAACGGGACGGTCGTGGTTCTTCAGGTCCGAGGCAAGGTAGACCACGGCCATGGCGCCCGCCCCCGCCTCCTTCTTGATCAGGCAGTCGCCGAACACGTCGCCCGGTTCGAGCTTGAAGCGATTGGCGGCGCGCTCCCGGCGTGCGATCTCCGCGGCGGCGTCGATCATGGCGCGCAGTTCCGCCGCCAACTCGGGGGAATCGACCGCCACCAGTTGGACAAAGGCTTCTCGTTCCTCGGGCGGCAATTCCAGCGCGTCGAAAAGGAGTGCCGCGAGCCGGTTTCTCCGGGCGTCGGGTCCGTCAGTCACAAAAGCCCCGGGAAAGTCCGCTAGCCGGGCCGATGCATCTCCCCGCTGCCACGCAGCGCGCTTTGGAGGAACGCCCTCGCGGACTGCCACGATTGTAGCACCTGCGCTGGTGTCCAACCAAGGTCCCGGGCGATCGCGTTCACGGACTGCTCATTCATCCGGCGAATCGCCACGCTGTGCGCGTCGGCGTCCCCGGTCTTGAGCCGGGCCATGGCCTCCGCCAGCCTGTCGAGCTCCTCCCGGCCCGCGGCGATTTCGGCCGGGCCCGGATCCGGGCTCGACACCGCGATGGACCCGGGCGATTCCAACGAAACCAGCCCCTCCCGGGGCGCTCGCTTTTTCGCGCGAAGCCCCCTGGTTATGTCGACCCAGGTATTGCGGACCTGCCTCCGAAGCCAGCGCGACAGGTGCCCGCGGTCGGCGTACCTGACAGGCTTTGACGCTATCATGACCTTTTCGATCGCTCCAACCGCCACCTCAGTCGGGCTCTCGCCCGGCCTGAACGGCCCCCCCACGATCCTCTTCGCGTACTGGTGCGCAAACGGGAAGGCGATGGCCCAAAGCCGCCTTGCCGCCGCCGGATCGTGCGGCGCGTCGTTGGCCGTCTGGGTCAGGTCCTCAAACTGCGTCAGGTCGTGCGATGAAGCCTTTTCCAATTCAGTCGCTCCCGGTAAACATTTTTGCCAACGCGCACGGCCGCCGCTTACGGCCGAACTGCGCCTCAATCATAAAGGCGACATTCGCGAGGGTCCGCAGGGCATAAAAAAAATATTTTGCGAATTCTTCGGTGACCGGCCCCGATTGTCGCCTCTCCTTGTGGCCGCACGCGGTTTGGCGATCCGGGGGCTCGGCTCGCGAGGGCATCGAAGGCTGATGCACGCGACAACGGGGACCGAGCCCCCGTTGTCGCGGCAACTGCGAGTCCCCGCGACGGCCGCCCGCGATTCGGCCGGGAAGGAGAGCCCATGACAAATCACAATAAGCCAAACCGGGAGCGGAGCAGCACCATGTGTTCTCAAAGGCGTTCCGATCGCCGGGGTCGCAGGCATGGCCAAAGAAAAGCTTCCAGACCTTCCCCTTCCTCCCGAGAAGTGGCGCGAACTCGCGGCGATGCTCGATCTCCCGCCGCAGCAGCTTCGCATTCTCGAGCTGGTCCTCCGCAACTGCGGCGACAAGCGGATCGCCGCCGAGATGGGGCTGAAAGTTCCCACCGTGCGGACTTATCTCAAACGCATTTTCGTCCGCCTCGGCGTCGAAAACCGCATCGGACTGGTGCTCAAGCTGTTCGCCGCGTGGCACCAACGGACTTAGGCCGCGGCTTTGCGTCATTGGTGGTCCATGACATTGCAAAGGATGTCATAAGGTCTGAGGGCTATCGGCGAACGCCGTCGAAGTCTACGATCCTTGATCATGGGTCCGCTTCTGTAAATCGGGCCGTGTTCCAATTTGCGCCCCGTGCCGCAATGCTTTGGCAATGCCACGCCCAGAAGGGCCGGCCACGCCGGACGTATCGCTTGCGTGTTCCGACGCATGGTGTGCGGCTGAATTATCGCGGCGCACATGAACGGATTACAAATAGTTCATTTGCCGAAAGGGCAAGAGGATTTAATTGAACGTGCCGTGCCGTTCGGTTACATACTCCATCGAAGAATCGTCCGGGTGACGGGGCAGCAGGCTCCACTCAATTCTCCAAAGGGCCATCAACCGACAGGTCGTTGTTATTCGACCCGTGGCGCTGGGCCGGGAAGACGGGCAGTCATGTCTCGAAGAGCCGCAGATTGTGGGCGGAACGCCAAGTCCGTGCGATCCGTTCGCGCAAGGACATTGGAGGCTGTAGGTGGCGTATTGCGACTGTTGGTGGAGGCGTTGGAACGCCGCATTATGCTCGACGGCCTCGACGTCACGACCCAGCCGCCGAGCAGCATCGTCGCGGGGAAGAGCTTTGGCGTGGTCGTGTCTGCGGAGAGCTCCGACGGAACAGTCAACACATCCTTCGATGGAAGCCTTTCGATCACCGATGCCGACGGATACCCGCTGAACGGGACAACGACGGTGAATGCGGTCAATGGCGTGGCCATTTTCTCAGACATTTCAGAAGAAACCGCCACCACCAGCGACTCGTTAAACGTGAGCGGCGATGGCCTGCCAACGGTCGCTACGAGCAGCTTCACCGTGACGGCCGCGTCGGCGACGCAGTTGGTGACTCTGGCGCCCAGCGGCGCCGCGGCCAATGGCCCCTTTCGCGTGACGGTCGACGCCGAAGACCAGTATGGCAACGTCGCCCCGACCTTTAATGGGAACATCACGCTGTCTTTAGTCGCCAATCCCGGCCAGGCGACGCTTGGCGGGACCTTGAATGCGCAGGCGGTGAACGGCATCGCGACCTTTTCGGGTCTGACGGTCAACAAGATTGCCAACGGGTACGTGCTTCAGGCCTCCAGCAACGGCTTGACAAGCGGAATTGCCGTCCCCCTCGACGTGACGAGGGATCAACTGGTCGTCACGACTGAGCCGCCCGCCGGCATCACGGCGGGTGGTTCGTTCGGATTGGTTGCCACGGCCGAGGATGGGCAGGGGAATGTCGACGCCTCCTTCACCGGAAACGCTACCGTCAGCAGCGTTGACGGCCGAACACTCGGCGGCACGCTGACGGTCCAGGCGGTCAACGGCGTGGCAACCTTCCTAGGGCTGTCGGAAACCACTGCCGGCGCCGACTCGCTCGCGGTCAGCAGTTATAACCTGGCGGCGGGCGATACGAACGGCCTGTCCGTCAACCCGGCCGCGGCCGCGAGCCTGGTGATAGCAACGCCCGGTGGTGTCGTAGCCAACGACCCCTTCAGCCTGACCGTTAATGCCGAAGACCAGTACGGCAACGCCGCGTCGACATTTAACGGGAATGTGACCCTCTCCCTGGAGAGCAACCTCGGTAGCGCGACCCTGGGCGGCACCCTGACTGTGCAGGCCGTCAACGGGCTCGCCACGTTCTCGGGTCTGACGATCAACAAGTTGGGCACCGGATATGTAGTGCAGGCGACCAGCACCGGCCTGACCAACGCCTCAGCAGAATTCAATGTGACGGATCAACTTGTCGTGACGACACCGCCTCCGAGCAGCATCGCCGCCGGCAGTCCTTTCGGGCTGGTTGTCACGGCGGAGGACGGGCAGGGAAATGTAGACACCTCCTTCACCGGTAACGTCAGCGTTTACAGCGGCAATTATTACGGCTCGCTCAGTGGGAACCTCACCGTTAACGCGGTCGACGGTGTGGCGACCTTCTCGGATCTGACAACTATCAGCTCCGGATATCAAGCCTTGGTGGTATCCAGCAACGGATTGCCGAGTTTCTACACGAACTACTTCTTTGTGACCCCACAAGTGGCGACGCAACTGTCGATCGCCCCGCCTGGTGACATTTTTGCAAATGGCCCTTTCACCCTCACAATCAGCGCAGAAGACCAATACGGCAACACCGACCCGACATTCAGCGGGAACGTGACGCTGTCTCTGGGGAGCAACCCCGGCGGCGCCACGCTGGGCGGTTCGCTGACGGCGCAGGCCGTCAATGGGATCGCCACCTTCCCGGGTCTGACGATCGACAAGCTGGGCACGGGTTACATTGTGCAGGCGAGCGCCGCGGGCCTGAACAGCACGACCACGGAGTTTAATGTAACGGACCAACTGGTCGTGACGACGCCGCCGCCTGGCGCCATCGCCGCTGGGAGTCCGTTCGGCCTAGTTGTCACGGCAGAGGACGGCCAGGGGAATGTCGACATTTCCTTTACCGGAAGCGTCAGCGTCTACAATAACTATTACTACGGCGCGCTCCGTGGCACCCTGACCGTGCAGGCGGTCAACGGCGTGGCCACTTTCTCCGGCCTCGCGATTACCGAGTCGGGGAATCAAAACTTGGGATTCTCCAGCGGCCTGTTGCCGAATTTCTACACGGCTAACTTCGATGTGACAGCGCAAACGGCTGCCCAATTGTCGATCGCGTCCCCCGGCAATGCCGTTGCAAATGGCCCCTTCAACGTCACGGTCTTCGCCGACGATCAATACGGCAATATCGACCCGAGCTTCAACGGGAACGTCACACTCTCCCTGGGGAGTAACCCGGACGGCGGCACGCTGAGCGGCACGCTGACCACGCAGGCCGTCAACGGGATCGCCACGTTCCCGGGTCTGACAATCGACAAAGTGGGCAACGGCTATACGCTCAATGCGACCAGCACAGGCTTGGCCAATGGGTCCTCGTCATCGTTCGACGTGACCGATCAACTGGTCGTGACGACACCGCCGCTCAGCACCGTCACCGCCGGGAGTCCGTTCGGCCTGGTCGTCACGGCCGAGGACGGGCAGGGAAATGTTGACGCCTCTTTCAGCGGTAACGTCAGCGTCGATGGCGCCCTTGGCGGGACGATAATCGTACAGGCGATCAAGGGTGTAGCCACCTTCTCGGGCCTGACAATTACTGGGTCGGGGCATCATGAATTGGCAGTGTCAAGCAGCGGCCTGCCGAATTCCTACACGACCGACTTCGATGTGACCGCGCAATCGGCAACGCAACTGTCGATCATCCCACTTGGTAATGTTGTTGCGAATGGCCCATTCAGCCTCACGGTGAACGCCGAAGACCAATACGGCAATATCGACCCCACGTTCAATGGCGATGTAACGCTTTCCCTGGGGAGCGGCTCAGGCGGCGCGGCGCTGGGCGGCACGCTCACCGTCCAGGCGATCAACGGTGTCGCAACTTTCTCGGGTTTGTCGATGGACAAGCCCGGCGCGGGATATGCAGTGGAGGCGAGCAGCACCGGCCTGACTAGCGCTACCACGGAACTTAATGTGACGGATCAACTGGTCGTAACGACACAGCCGCCGAGCACCGTCACCGCCGGCAGGCCGTTTGGGCTGGTTGTCACGGCCGAGGACGGGCAGGGGAATGTCGACACCTCCTTCAGCGGGATCGTCACCATCACCAGCGCCGATTACTATTTCGACTTGGGTGGCACGCTGACGGCGCGGGCGGTCAATGGCGTGGCCACTTTCTCGGGACTGACGATCAACACGGCCCTCAATAACTTTTTCCTATACGTAGCAAGCACTGGTTTGGCGGAGGCGTACACGGACAACCTTACTGTGGAAGCCGCAGCCGCGACGCAACTGGTGGCTACCGCACCCTACGGTGTTGTGGCGAATGGGCCCTTCGGTCTGACGTTCTATGCCGAAGATCAATATGACAACGTCGACCCGACATTCAACGGTAATGTGACGCTCTCCCTGGAGAGCAACCCTAATAGCGCCACGCTCGGCGGCACGCTGACCGCGCAGGCCGTCAATGGCGTTGCGACGTTCTCGGGTCTTTCGATCAACAAGCTGGGCACGGGATATACCGTGCAGGCGACGAGCACCGGCCTGACCAGCGCCACCACAGAATTTAATGTGACCGATCAGTTGGTCGTCACGACACAGCCGCCCAGCGCCATTGCCGCCAGCAGTCCGTTCGGGCTGGTTGTTACGGCCGAGGACGGTCAGGGGAATGTCGACACCTCCTTCACCGGGAGCGTCACTGTCAGCGGTTATGGGACGCTCGGTGGGACGCTGACGGTGCAGGCGGTCAACGGCGTGGCGGTCTTCTCGGGCCTGACAATTGCCCTAGCCGGGAATCAAGACCTGGGGGTAACCAGCAGTGGCCTACCGTATTCTTACACGAACAACTTCAATGTGACCGCGCAAACGGCGACACAACTGTCGATCACAGCCCCAGGTAATGTCCTTGCAAATGCTCCCTTCAACCGGACGGTAAATGCTGAAGACCAATTCGGTAACGTCGACCCGACATTTAACGGGAATGTAACGCTCTCTCTTGGGACTGACCCCACTAGCGCCACGCTTGGAGGCACCCTGACCGTGCAGGCCGTCAATGGCGTCGCAACGTTCTCGAATCTATCGATCAACATGGTGGGCAATGGTTATACGCTAAGCGCAACCAGTACCGGCTTGACCAATGGGGCCACGTCATCTTTCGATGTCACCGGCCAACTGGTGGTAACGACACAGCCGCCCAGCGCCATCACCGCCGGCAGTCCGTTCGGGCTGGTTGTCACCGCTGAGGACGGCTTGGGGAACATTGACACCTCCTTCAACGGGAGTGTGACAGTCAATGACGTTTACGGTTACCGGCTGGGCGGGACGTTGACGATCCAGGCCGTTGACGGTGTGGCCACCTTTTCGGGTCTGACGCAAGACACGGCCGGCGCCCAATTCCTGGAAGCCTCCAGCAGCGGCCTGCCGACAGCCTCTGCAGGCTACTTCTACGTGACCCCGAGGCCAGCGACGCACCTGTCGTTCACCCCCCCTGGCAATGAACTCGCAAATGGCCCCTTCAGCCTCACGGTCAGCGCTGAAGATCAGTACGGCAACGTCGACCCGACCTTCAACGGCGAGGTGACGCTGTCCCTGGAGAGCAACCCCGGAGGAGCCACGTTGGGCGGCGCGCTGACCGTAGAGGCCGTCAACGGCGTTGCAACGTTCTTCGGTCTGTCGATCACCAAGCCGGGCACAGGGTACACGGTGCAGGCAACCAGCGCCGGCCAGACCGGCGGCACCGCCGAATTTAATGTGACGGATCAATTGGTCGTGACGACACAGCCGCCCAGCACCCTAACCGTCGGCAGTCCATTCGGGCTGGTTGTCACGGCCGAGGACGGCCAGGGAAACGTCGACACCTCCTTCACCGGAAGCGTCACGATCAACAGTAGTTATTACTATGGTTACACATTGGACGGCACGCTGACTGTCCAGGCGGTCAATGGCGTAGCCACTTTCTCTGGCCTATCGCTGACGACGGCCGGTTCCATTGAGCTGAGCATAGTTAGCAGTGGCTTGCCGACGGCCTACACGAACAAATTGACCGCGACGGCGGCATCCGCGACACAACTGGTGGCCACTACGCCTAGTGGTGTTCTGGCCAATGGTCCATTCAACATGACGGTCGACGCTGAAGACCCCGACGGCAACCTCGACCTGACGTTCAACGGGAACGTGACGCTTTCGCTGGGGGCCAACCCCGGTGGCGCGACATTGGGCGGCGTATTGACTGTTCAGGCCGTCAATGGCGTCGCAACGTTCTCAGGGCTCACGATCAACAAGCTGGGTGACGGTTACACGGTGATTGCGGCCAGCACCGGCTTGACCAGTGGGACCACTTCCGATTTTGATGTGACCGACCAACTGGTGTTAACGACGCAGCCGCCGCGCAGCATCCCGGCGGGCAGTCCCTTCGGTTTCGTCGTCCAGGTCGAGGACGGTCAGGGTAATATCGATACCTCCTTCACCGGGAGCGTCACGGTCGCCAGTGATTTCTACACGTTGGGGGGGACGCTGACCGCACAGGCCGTCAACGGTGTGGCCACCTTCTCGGGCCTCACGGAAATCACGCAGGGCGTCTCCGACTACCTATATGTCAGCAGCGATGGGCTGTCGTCGATCTACTCAAACGTCTTCACGATCACTGAGCCGACCGCTCAGGTCGAGACATGGACGGGTGGCGGCGACGGAAAGAGTTGGAACGATCCGAATAACTGGAGCTCGGACACGATTCCGGGTTCCACGGATACTGTCGTAATCAATGCTGCGAGTGCTACAATCAACTTAACTACGCCGATCACGGTCCTGAGTGTCTCAAGCCTAGCCGGTCTGGATATCACGGGCGGCCTCACCGTTACGTCGGGCCAGTCGTCGGTAAGTGGAACACTGACGCTGGCTAGCGGAGCCGGATTGACGGCTACCGGATCAGCCACGACGTTGCAAGTGGCCGGAGCGACGACGATTAACGGTGGGGACGTTTATGCGCTGTCCGGCGCAACGATATCGCTTCCCGGAGTTACTACGATCGACCAAGGTTATTCCGAGGTGGAAGCCAGTGGCGACGGCAGTGAAATGAACCTTGGGAACCTTCAGACGATTGGGTCTGGGTCGGTCGTTTCGCTGTTGGCCAAGTCGGGCGGGCAGATTGACATGCCGTCGCTCTCGACGATCGCGGGCGTTGTCAATGCTACCGCGGAGTATCAGGGCAGCAGTATCAGCGTCCCAGTGCTGACGAGCTTCAACGCCGTGGGCAATGATGCGAATTATGAGTATAATGGTGCGATTATTGACGTTTCCGCTGGGGGGCAGATCATCGATCCGGAACTCGTCACTGCCGTCAACATCGAAATTGAGATGGATGCGAACAGTTCTCTGGATACGGCTCAAATTACCGACATCGCGGGATCGTATCTCGATATTACCGGCGGTAGCCCCGACTTCGCATCGGTGACGACCGCCGACGGCGCGACGCTCGACATTGCCGGCGGCGCGATCCTGTCCCTGCCGATGGTAACGACCTACACCGTGACAAATGACAATGGCACCTCCTTGTACGTCAGCGGCAGCGGCAGCGAGATAAGCCTCCCCGGACTTGAGACCCTCGATGGCGGAGGGGGTTATGGTACGCTCTACGGGTTATACGTCACCGCCGCCTCCGGCGGCAGCATCGACCTGCCGGCACTATCCGCAATTACCGGCGCGGTGGACCTGAGCGCGAGCGGGAACGGCAGCAGCATCAGCATGCCTGTCCTGACAAGCTTCGTTGGTTCGAGTAACTCATATACAACCCCCACCCTGACGGACAACAACGGCGGGCAGGTTACCGTCCCCGAACTCGTGACCGCAGATGACATAAATATCAACCTAGGCAGCTCCACATCGCTAAGCACCGCGCAGCTAACCGACATCAGCAACTCCACGCTCAACCTGGACGGCGTTGCGCCCAACTTCGGGTCGGTGACAAACGCGAACGGCGCATCGTTCGACCTTAGCGGTGGCGCCGTCCTGTCGCTGCCATTAGTCGCGACCTACAGCGCGGGGAGTTCTGACAGCGGGGAGCAATGGCAGGTATCCGGCAGCGGAACCCTGCTGAGTCTCCCCAGTCTCAATACGCTGAACGGCAACGTCGCCATCAACACTGGCCCGTTCGGTGGTGGTCCGGAGGGATTCTTTGACCTTACCGCCAGCGCGGGCGGAGTTGTCCAGTTACCGCTGGTGACGGCCATGACAACGGGCAGCTACACCGTCACGGCAACCGGGGCAGGCAGCGCGGTGGAGCTGCCGCTGTTGACGACCCTTGCCGGCACCAACGGTCCTTCTGCACTTGACACTGCCGCCGGAGGGGAAATCTCCACCGCCGCGGCGCTCAACCTGACAACCACGGACGTCACAATTGGTCCAGCCGGGATGATAGAATCCGACGACCTGCTCTTCGAAGCCGGGTCGACGCTCGCCGGCACAGGCACTCTTGTCGCCAGCGTCATGAACAACGGCGGGACCGTAAGCCCGGGCGGAAATGGAACGGCCGGAACCTTGACGATTCAGGGGAACTATTCCCAGGCAGCCGGCGGCAGTCTGCAAGTCGATATTGGCGGCACAACGGCGGGAGCCGGCTACGATCAGTTGGTCGTCACCGGGACCGTCTTCCTTGCGGGGACGCTCGAACTTGGAATAATAGGTGGCTTCTCGCCCGCGACGGGCGACATGTTTACCCTGGTTACAGCCGTTTCCGTGTCCGGCGGTTTTACCCTGGTAACAGGAGGCGGGATACAGGCAATTGAGCTGGACCCCGCCTACACCGCTACGGCCGTGACGCTGACCGCTGACACGGCCGCTGGGCCGTATGTAACCGCCACATCGCTTCCGTCGGAAACCTATCAGCCGTTCTCCTCGATCGACGTGACCTTTGACAAGGGGGTTAACGCGTCCACGTTTACAACCTCTGAAGCAAGCCTGACAGGCCCAGCCGGGGCAGTTACCATATCATCCGTAACCCAGGTTTCCGCCAACGTGTTCCAAATCGATTTTGCGACGCAGAGCATGCCGGGGCAGTATCAGCTTTCGGTCGGGCCGGACATCACGGATTTCGCCGGAAACGACATGGACCAGGCCCAAAACGGCACGGTCAACGGCTACACCGCGTCCGCGACAGCCTACCTGCCCTACCTTGCGCCCCGGGCCGTTACCACCACGCCGTCCTCGGCAATGTTTACAGGTCCGATTCAAGTTAGCTGGACCGACCAGAATCAGGGCGATGAGCCAACCGCCGGTGGCGAAACGGACAATATTTATCTTTCGAGTTCGACAAGCCTGAATTCGTCGTCGGTACTAATACGCACCAACTCCCTGCCTACACAGCCCCTGATCGCCGGCGCCCAAACATCGCTTTCTGCTACGGCCACGCTGCCCGCCCCTAGCACGTCGCTTACCCCAGGCACTTATTACATCATTATACAATCCGCGGCCTCCGGCAATGTCGCCGTGTCCTCGCCGATGCAGCTTACCGAGCCGCCGCTGCCCGATCTGCAGGTCACTGGTGTATCGGGACCGGCAACCGGATCGGCTGGTCAGACGGTGCTGGTCACCTGGACGGACGCAAACACAGGGCCGGTCGCTGCCGCAGGCTCGTGGGTTGACAGCGTCTACGTCGCCACGGACGCGCAGGGCGACCAACAGACGCTCGTGGGCGCCTTCCCGCTCAGCACGTCCCTGGAGGCCGGCTCCACCGTGCAGCGAACGCAGCAAGTGATTCTCCCCGGAACGGCGGGCACTTACTGGTTTGTCGTCACCACCAACACCACGCAGACGCTGTACGAATCTAATTTCAGCAACGATACCAGCATCGCGACTTCGCCGGTCGTCGTAAGCCAGGTGCCCTTGCCGGACCTGCACGTGACCTCGATTACCCCGCCGCCGAATGGTGTTTTCTCGGGAACTTCAGTCCCAATCTCTTTTGTAGTCACCAACAACGGAAGCGGTCCAACATCGGTCCCCGTATGGCGGGATTGGGTCATTGTGTCTCAGGACCCGACTTTGGCTCAGACATACTCGGGCCAATTGAACCCAACCGGTCCTGGAGGAGACCAAACGCTGAATAATCAACCTGTCATCGAGGGATTCAATAATCCAAGCTACCTCGGTGTAGGACAAAGCTATGTTCAGAACGTCAACGTAACGCTGCCGCAGACGGCGCAGGGAACCTGGTACATTTACGTCGTGCCCGACGGCACCGGGTACCACCACCCGTTTGCGATGCCCGAGGCCAGCCGAACAGACAAACTCGCGATCAGCGCTGGCTTTAATGTCACCCTTAGCCCCGTTCCGTCCCTGACGGTGACGAGTGTGCAGGCGCCGTCGCAGGAGTTTTCAGGCCAACCAATAAGCCTGAGCTGGACAGTGGCAAATGATGGGGCCGCTCCGACGGCAGTCGCCGCATGGACGGACGCTGTTTACATCTCCCAAAGCCCGATCCTTGATTCCAGCGCGATCCAGGTGGGTACGCTGGCGCATCAGGGGGTGCTTGCGGTTGGAAACAGCTACACCGCCTCCGACACCGTCACTTTGCCGGTCGGAATCAGCGGCTCGTACTATTTCCTGGTAAAAACGGACGTGGATGGACAGGTATTTGAGGGCGGCGCAACCGGCGGTGAGGTCGGAACCACGTCCACCACCGAGACAGTGAATTTGACCCCGCCCCCTGACCTTGAAATGGGCACGATCACGGTCCCCGCAACGGCGTTGGCGGGCCACAACTTGACCTTCACTTACACGACAACTAACGCCGGTGCCGGGGGCACGCCCAACGACACCTGGGTTGACTCCTTCTATCTATCGCCCACGGCCGCCTTCGATTCAAGCACGGCCATTTCACTGGGCCAGCAGACGCATTACGGGAGTTTGGCCGTTGGCGCCAGCTATACCAACACGGTTACGGAAAGCGTCCCCGCGGGCCTCAGCGGCGCGTACTATCTTCTGGCGATGACCGACAGCGGTAATGTCGTCTTTGAAGTGGACAAGTCGAACAATCTTGGCGCATCGGCCAGCCCAATCCAAATTACATCCATGCTTCCGGACCTGGTCGTATCGTCGGTGAACGGGCCGGCAACCGGAGTCCCCGGGTCAGCGGTCCTGGTCACATACACGGTGACTAACCAAGGCGCAGGCGATACCGGGAACGCTTCCTGGCAAGATGACATCTACATTGAAAATAGCGAAACCCTTGACGCTAACGCAACCTTGCTCACTTCCGTCGCCCACAGCGCAACGCTCGCCGCCGGCGATTCGTATACTCAGACCGCAACCGTAACGCTCCCGGCCAGTTTGGTGGCCCTGGGCTCTTACAATCTGTTCGTCGTTTGCAACGCGACGGACAGCCTTTCCGAGAGCAACACCGGCAACAACACGTCCTCACCAGAACCGATCACCCTGCAGAGCGGCGCCGCGGACCTGCAGGTGGCGTCGGTGACCAGCCCGAGTACCGCGGTGACCGGGGGCTCCGTGACAGTTTCGTGGACTACCGACAATAACGGTAGCGAAGCCACCAATTCCAACTATTGGTATGACGATGTCTGGATGTCCACGAACACGACACTTGACAGCGGCGGCACGGACGTATACCTGGGGACCGTTCAACGCGGCAGCTCACTGGCCGCCGGCGGCAGCTATACCGCGTCGGGAACCTTCACGATCCCACAAGGCGTGGCGGCCGGCAGCTACTACTTCATCGTCGACACCAATCGCACGGTCGCTCCGCCGGGCGATACCCAGGGCGTCGAGCTCGTGTACGAGAGCAGTTATTCGAACAACGAAACCGCGGAAAGCACGCCGACGGCGGTGTCCGTTGCCACGACGCCCGAACTGACCGTGTCCGACATCGTCCTGCCAACCACCGCTTCAGCGGGCGGACCGCTCTCGGTGGGCTGGACAGTAACCAACAGCGGCACCGCCGTCGGATCGCCGATCGTTGATTCGGTTTACCTTTCGTTCGGCCAGGTCTTGGACTCATCGGCCCGCTACCTCGGCTCCGCAACGTATCAGGCCGGTCTCGGCAACGGCGCTAGCTATACGCAGAACGCCACCTTCCAACTGCCTTCAGGCGTGGCCGGAACATTCTACGTGATTGTCCAAACTAACAGCGACAATAGCATCTTCGAGGGCAGCACCACCGGCGGCACCGCCGCCAGCGCTCAGACGGTGAACATCAGCCTGCCGACCACGTCAGACCTCGTCGCGGGAGCGGTCAGCATTCCCGCCAGCGGCCTTGCCGGTCAAGACGCTACGGTGAGTTACCAGGTCAGCAACGACAGCAGCAGTCCCGCGAATGGCTCATGGACCGACGCGATCTACCTCTCGCCAACGCCGACTTACAGCCCGAATGACCCATTGCTTGGCACCGTGGCTGAGCAACAGGACCTCGCGCCCGGCGGAAGCTACATGGGAACGCTGACCGCCCCGCTCCCGGGCGTCGCGCCAGGCAACTACTACGTGATTCTTCGCACTAATATTCTCAACAGCCTTCCCGAGTCCACGCTCAGCAACAACCTAAGCGCGTCTTCGACACAGATCTCAATCGACGCTCCTGCCCTGACCCTCGGCACGCCGCAGAACGGCACCCTCGCCGGCGGCCAATCGATTTACTACAAGGTTGTCGTCCCGGCAGACGAGACCCTTGAGTTCACGCTCACGAGCCAGCAGCAAACCTCCGCAAACGACCTCTACGTCAGCTACGGGACCATGCCCATCGCGGCCGAATACGATTATACTGACGATCAACCGCTGGCGGCCAACCAGCAGCTCAAGGTCCCCAATACTCAGGCCGGCACGTATTACGTGCTTCTCTACGGCAGCAGCGTCCCATCCGGCTCGGAAAACTTTTCCCTCACGGCCACGGCTGTTTCCTTCTCCGTCGGATCCATCATCCCCGCTCAAGTCGATAACGGTGGTCCCTCGACGATCGAAATCGACGGCGCTCGCTTCGACCGCGGCACCACATTCGACCTGATCGGTTCCGCAAACAACGTCGTGCCCGCGTCGGCAGTCTACTTCCAGGATCCCGGAACAGTTTATGCAACCTTTGACCTGACGAATCAGGCACCGGGGACTTACACGTTACAGGCGACAAGCAGCACTGGAGCCGTGACAACGCTTTCCAGTGATCTCACCATAGTTGCTGCGGGACCGCTTCCGGTCGTCGATCCCACCGACGGCGCGCAGAACGGCGCGCTGGAGACATATCTGGTGACTCCGACAGTTAGCCTTCCAAGCCGTATTGGAGGTTTCCAGGTGGACTACGTCAATCTCGGCGACCACGATCTTGTCGCTCCGCTCCTGACGGTCACGTCGCCCACCGGCACATCCCTTGGTTTAACGCCAACTAACGTCGACAGCGGAGTGTATCTATCTTTCCTGGGGACCAGCACGACCGGCCCCGCCGGAATTCTCCGACCTGGCGAGAGCGAGTCGAGAACGGTCTATTTCAAGAGCTCCGCAACCTCGGGCGTCGACAACACATTTCAGTTACAGGTGTTGGAGACCGGAAATACTGACCCTCTCGATCTTCAGCCGTATTTGCCGGCATCCACGCTGGCTGCACCAAATTTCGCCGCGATCTACGCACAACTCCAGCTGAATATTGGCGACACGTGGGGAGATTACGTTACAACGCTTGCAAACGAGGCCACATTGCTCCCGCCGGTCACGGGCGACAATACCGACCCGTTGACTTTGCTAGACCTCGCCGTCACGCAAGCGACCGCGCAGGTGAACGCTTCGATTTCGGGCGTCGCGACGGCCGACGACCCGGATGTCGCCCTCGCCGGACAGACTGTTGAAGCAATTAACCAAACCACCGGAGAGACCTACTCCACATACGCACTGAATGACGGCTCTTTTATATTCCCGTCGGTTACTGCCGCCACCTACTCGTTTAGCTTCGATGGCGCCATCATCAACTCGCCGCCGACCGTTACTGTATCCAGCGCGCAGGCGGTCACGGGCGTTTCGCTCGATCTCACGGCTGGGGCGACGCTCACAGGGCAGATCCTCCAGTCGCAATTGACTACGCCAATATCAGGGGCCGCCGTAGAGGCGATCGGAAGCGCCGGCACAGAGTTTACGGCGACGACCAACAGCGCCGGTGAGTACGTGTTGGACGGGCTGCCCCCCGACACCTACACGCTTATAGCCACTGCCGCCGGCTTTGCTCAGGCCCTGCAGGAGAATATTGTATTAACCACTGGCAGCCAAACCCTCGGACTAGCGATGACGCCGCAGTCCGTCATCACGGGATCGGTAAACCCAGCCGCGGGTGGACCAGCTGGCGGCAACCTGGAGGTAGAGGCGCAGCCGGTAGGTGTCACCGATCCAAATCAGGAGTATTTCGCCACCGTCTCGGGTGAGGGCTTCACCCTTGATGAATTGCCTGCAGGCACGTACAGCGTCTCCATTTCGCTGCCGGGCTATGTGCCGGTAACTCTGAGCCGTGTCACCGTGGCCGTCGGCGCTACCGTCGACGTCGGCGCGAGCAACCTTACCATTGCCGCTTCGATTAGCGGTACCGTTGAATCGACTGATCCGAACACTCCGGCCGCCAACGAGATGGTCGGCTTATACAGCGGCACAACGCTCGTCGCCTCAGCCGTTAGCGATTCAAACGGCGCGTTCGATTTCACGGGTCTCGCCGCCGGAATTTATACCGCCAGTGTCAATAACTCCTCACCGCTTGAGACCGATCCTACAGTAACTGTCGCCACGGGTGGAAACGTGGCCGGAGCAAACATCGTCGTAGTGCCAGGCGGAGTCGTTGAAGGACAGGCGACTAACGCAAACGGCGGCGGTCCACTAATGAATGTCGATGTGTCGCTAACGGACTCGACCGGAAATACTGTCACAGAAACGACAGACGAAAGCGGCGACTTCGACTTTTCAGGTCTGGTGGCCGGAACCTACCAGCTTGCGCTGCAACTTACCGGGCCGGGTGCCTCAGCTTCCGTAGTCGTCACCGCAACCGACGGTACTATCGTGACGCGAAATCTTTCCGCAGCCTTCAGTGGCATCCTTGAGGGTGTCGTGGACGACGGGCAAGGGAATCCCGAAGACGATGCGACCGTCTCATTGATGCAATCTGGCGAAGTTTTAGACGCCCAAACAACCGATGATTCCGGCACTTATCTTTTCTACTTAGTGCAGCCGGGGGTTTACCAACTACAGGCGTCTTCCCAGTCGGCAGCATTTCCGCTGATCGACGGAATTCAGGTTAACGCCAATTCGACGATTGTGCAAAACATCACGGCTGGCACCGGTTCGCTCAATTTGAGTATAACGGACCCGTCAAATACAGTCGTAGGGGATGCTGTGTCTGTTTACCTAAGCGGCACTGCCGGTCCTGTCCTATGCGGATCCGCCACTCTGGATGCCAGTGGGAAGACGATATTCAATAACCTCACTGGCGGGACATACCTTGTCCAAGTCCAAGGCACTAACGACACGGGTGCCTCGATGAGCACGACTGTGCCTTCCTCGGGCGTCGCTTCGTATTCTATTTCCTTGGCACAGCAGTTCCAAGTGTCGGGCGTGATCACAGATGCGTTACACAATCCAATACCTCAGGCAGCAGTCGAATTGCTTTCAACCAGTGATCCATCCATTCAATTCTCGATTGCGGCCGGTGCGGACGGCAGCTACCTTATTTCAAACGTGCCGAATGGTATCTACGACTTAACTGTCTATCTCGACGGGTTTGCGGCCTACACGCAAAGCGCGATCTCCATAAACAGCTCAGTTGTGCAAAATGTCGTGATGTCGTCGAGCAATTCCACGCTTTCGGGAACGGTCGTGGATGGCGATGGAAATCCGATTGCCAACGCCTCGGTTATTATTAAGGATAGTGGTGGTCACGTCATAGGAATGGAGACGACTAATACTAACGGCACCTTCGCGTCAACTTCCGTAGTTGGCACAAAGCTTGAAGTGGATATATCTACAAATGGTTACGCTAGTGTGGCAGTTGCCGGAGTAAACGCACCGCCTGGTGCCGCCGCTAACTTGGGCTCTATTACGCTACAGCCCCTGGCATTGGCTGATCCGCCGGGTGGTGGGAGTGGTCTTACTGGAATTCTACAGAAGCCGCTTGAATGGGTGCAGGCACTGACAGCAACGATTAACTTTCTGGCAGACGAGGTGACTTCTTCTCCAACTCTACCTGATTTATCGGATCCTCCGGCCTGTGCCGAGCCCGATGCCTACCTCGACGACCTAAGGGAGGCCGCGCTCAACGCACGAGCGCAAGTGATTGCTTCGGCGGCTCAGGTTCACGACGCGAACGTGTCCGTTCTGCAGGAGCTCGGAAAGACCTCGCTTTACGCTACCGCCGATGCTGCGCTTATTGCGAGCGTTGTTGCCGGCACGGGCGGCGGTCTGTACGCAGCAACCTTGAAGTATACACCCGAACTAATAGATATGGTTCAGATATTCGGGCGTTTTTTTACGGCCAAGCAGATCCAGGCATTTTATGCAGCGTCTGGGTTTCTGGGTGCGGTCGAAGCTCAGTTCCACGGATGGATTTCCGACCTCAACGACATTACAAGCGCTACGAAGGGTCAATGGGAGGATGCAGTTATTGCCGCAGATAGCCAACTTAACTATCTCTTGTCTGAGGCAAGTGCGGCGGCGTCGTACATTTCAAGCATTTCAAGTTCGATTGCGAATAGTCCTGCGGTCAAGGTCTTGCTGTCGAACGAACTCGGCTTACTCAACGCAGTGCTAAGCGTGGTAACGCTGCGCCACGGATTTTCAGATGCTCAAGCGGAGGCTGATTTGGCTTATGGGGACGTAGACAAATTCTATGACTCTAAGGACGCATTCGACAAGGCTTATGCGTCCGCTCTGGAACTTTCGATTCAGTACAACCTTGCGGTTGCAAACGCCAGCCGGGACGGCGTTTGCCATCCGCAGCCGCCTATGCCGCCATCCAATCCCCCTCCCGGCAAGAAGACGGGAGGCCCCGGGGGAATGGGAAAAACTCCCACCGGCTCGTATCACGACCCCAACAGCATCCTAGGCCCCCTCGGCTTCGGCACGCAGCAGTACGTTCCGCTGTCGCAGGCGTTGCCCTATACCATAGCGTATGAGAACGAGCCTACGGCCACGCTACCGGTCCCGCAGGTGACCATTACGCAACAACTGGACCCGAACCTTGATTGGCGCACCTTCCGCCTCGGCGACTTCGGCTGGGGCGGGATGATCTTCCAGGTGCCGGCCAATTCGTCCTACTACCAGACGCAGGTCGATTTGACCGCTACGGACGGCTATTATGTCGACGTCACCGCGACGATTAATGTCGTTACCGGTATTGCCACGTGGGTATTCACGACCATCGATCCGGCGACCGGTGAAATCCCCGTCGACCCGTCCATCGGCTTCCTGCCTCCCGATGATGCCAATGGCAGCGGGGAAGGTTTCGTCAGTTACACCGTGATGGCCAACCAGATTGCTCCCACAGGCACGGTAATCAACGCGCAGGCAACCGTCACTTTTTCGAACAACCCGCCGATCGACACGCCGCAGATCTTCAACACCCTTGATTCCGGAGCCGGCCTCTCCAGTTCCGTCGCACTTCTGCCAGCGACTGAGACTTCCGATCAGTTCGACGTCTCTTGGTCGGGGACCGACGCCGAAAACAGCTCGGCGATCAACTCCTATTCGATTTTCGTGTCCACCAACAGCGGGCCGTACGTGGAATGGCTGGCAAATACGTCGTTGACCTCCGCGCCGTTCGTCGGCCAGCCGGGCGACAGCTACGCTTTCTACAGCATCGCCTACGACAATGTCGGCAACGTCCAGCCGACGCCGGCATCCGCCCAGGCGGTCACGCTGGTGGCAGGAGGCGGCACGGCGTTTAGCGGATTGACCGCGCCATCGACGGCCACTTTCGGAGCGCCAAACGCGACCTTCTCGGGAACGGTTTCCGCGGGATCGCTCTTCCCACCCGACACGGAATCGGTTGCAGTCACTTTGAACGGCGTGACCGTGGATGTGCCGATCGGAGCCAACGGGCAGTTTTCGGCTGTCTTCAGCACTGAGTCGCTGCCGGCTTCAGGCACGCCTTACCAGGTGACTTACTCATACGCCGGCGATTCCAGCTTCGCGGCCGTGTCCGACGATGTTACGTCCACGCTAACGGTGAGCCAGGCCAGGCCGACGTTGGTCCTTCCGGCAGCCCCCTCGCTCGTCTACGACGGGACGACCGACGTGACCGCGTGGGCAGCGCCGGCCCTGGCCGGCGTCAGCGGCGCGACGACTCCCACGAATCCCGTGGCGATGGCGTTTTATACCGGCCCCACCGCCGTGGGCACGCCGCTGACATCGCCGCCGGTGAACTCAGGGACCTACACTGTCGTCGCCACCTACGGCGGCGACAGCAACTACACGGGCGCGACCAGTGATGCGGTGACGTTCACCGTCAATCCTGCCCCGACCACGACGACGCTTGCCTCACTGCCCGAATCCATCATCGCCAACGGAACCACCAACGTGACAAGCTGGGTAGCGGCTACAGTCACGGGCGTGGCCGGTGCTCCAGCTCCCTCCGGCGTACCGACGTACACCTATTATTCCGGCCCGTCGGGCACCGGGACGCCGCTGGCGTCCTCGCCGACGAATGTCGGCACCTATACCGTGGTCGCCAGTTATGGCGGCAACAGTAACTATCTGCCGTCCAGCGCGTCGACCACATTCACGATCGACCCGGCGGTCGCCCTGACCACCACGATGCTGGTCAACGGCCTGCCGAGCACGGGCTCGATTGCCAACACCCAGCGCTCGCAGGTCACGAGCCTGGTGATCAACTTCAGCGCCCCCGTGACCCTGTCGGCAGGGGCGATCACCCTCACCGATCAGGACCCCAGCAACCCGTTTGGCGGCGCCGGAGCAAGCGTGCCGTTTACCCTGACTTCTTCCAACGGAGGAGAGACCTATACGCTGACCTTCTCCGGCGCTGGCTTCATCAACCGCGGTTCCCTGGCAACATCCCTGCCCAACGGGCACTATAGTCTTAATGTGAACTTCAGCTTGGTGAGTTCCGCCGCCGCGGTTCCCAGCGGGTCGCAGACGCTGAACTTCCACCGGCTCTACGGGGACCTCATCAACGCCGGTTACATTACCACGGTCGTGGCCCGTACGGATGCAAGCGCCACTAACTGGGCGACTTACGAGCAGTATCTGGACAACGACGCTGCTGTTTTAAGCGGAGGGTTCGATGGTGCCGACAGCAGCGCCCTGACCGCGGCCGAAACCTTTGTTACCGGAACACAAGAGCAAAATCTGTGGAATCTGTATAATGGCTGAATCGTTTGAGGGCCGCGCGTGGGTCGCGGTCCGACCTGGGATTGGAGATTGCTTGGGAGAAGGCGATGCGACTGAAAATGCGATGGGCGTTCGTGATCTTGCTTGGAGGTTTCACCGGTTGGCAGAGCACCGCGTGGGCCGGCCCAGTTACCTACGATTACTTCTACGTCTCGGGCCAGGCCAGTTACACGGGTGTGACCCCAGGCAGCACGATCACTGCGGTCCTCTATCTGCAGGAGGTCAATAGCGACGCGTCCACCAATTCGCTGCTCACCAGCGAAGATGGCCTCGCCGGCGCAGGAGTGAGCGTTGCCTACTCCTCCTCATCAGGCGGTGGCGTAACCACCATCACCGGCGTCAGCCCCAACTCCGGCAGCCCTACAACCGGCTTTGACAGCATTCTGGACCAATCCTACACCAGCACTTCCGGCGCCGTGCTAGAGCAAGTCAATTTCTCGGATTCCGATGGAGTCGCTGCTGGGGCACAGAGCAACGGAGTCTCCGACGTCTTCCTCGCAACGCTCACGCTTCACGCCAGTTCTACTCCAGGCCAGACGACCACCTTCATCGTCGGCGCGTACGACCCCAACAATGGCAATACGGTCACCTTCAACAGCGGATACGATCTGGACAACAACTCCGATCCGCTGAATCCGCCGGGCGCTTCGGAATTGTATTCGAGCGCCGCGCCAACCGACTTTAGTGTCACCACCGCGGTTCCTGAACCGGCTACCACCTTGTTGTTGGTCACGGTATCTGGACTGATGCTGGCGCGTAGGAAACGTCGTATCGAGGAACTACTTACTCGTCGTTGATTACGCTGCCGCCCAGAAATGTGCCCAAGAATACAACTCGTATCAAGTCGGGACGTTGGATTGTCATGCGCAGCGCATGAAAGAGGCATCACATACTGGCGAGGGGTCCTGCGCGAAACCGCTATACTCCCACCAGCCGGTTCGACACATTTTTCCCGCCGTTAGTATCGAATGACACTTCGGCCGGGATCACATAACGTCAGACCCCCTAATCCAGATCCAACTTCTTTGCCGAGACTGGCGAGGCAATTGACTGTCCCTCCAGGTGGGTGTGGTGAGACGATTAGCCGCAGTCGGCGGTAGCCATGCATGAAGCTGGAACTTCACGTGCAAACAATTTCTCGGGGGCAATTGCAATTTGACGTCGGCTTTGCTGGACCGAAGCCGCGATCGCTGGCGTCTGCCGCGATTCGCGTGGCCCGTTCTCCAATCTTTTCAAAAGCGCTTTACGTCCTTTGTGTGAAAGCTGAAGCCGCAGCCGTGCCAGTCAACCTGCCAAGGCCGCTTTCCTGCAGGAAGCCTTCGGCCTTTCGGTTGACCGGTGCGCGAGTGCCACGTCTCTGGCGGCTTCGGGGCGCTGTTCACAAGGACGCAATGAAGCGGCTTTGAAACTTAACGGAGAACTAACATGACCACTAACGAAACGCCAGCCACCGCCTCCAAGGCACCGAGCCACGCCGTCTATCAGGTACGCGACCGCGAGGGACAAAAGGGAATCTTCACCCGCATTGGTGCTGCATGGCCGCACAGGGACGGCAATGGCTTCAACCTCCAGATCGACGCCGTGCCGCTGGATGGGCGAATCACCCTCCGCGTCATCACCGAGAAGAAGGAC
>Ga0182024_10001702_pt1 | contig 55829 bp, 44 predicted proteins | sample P32metaG_FD_120480 | JGI IMG/M metagenome (GOLD analysis project Ga0182024, IMG submission 120480) | Permafrost microbial communities from Stordalen Mire, Sweden - P3-2 metaG (Illumina Assembly) | ecosystem: Environmental > Terrestrial > Soil > Wetlands > Permafrost | place: Sweden: Stordalen...
AACGGCTTGAGCGCGGCGCCTCCCCCGGCCATTCCGGGCATCAACTCGAGCGACATCGAGATGGCGGTGCTCACGCCGCGTGTCGTCTCCGGCGAACCGATCCGGCTGCACGTGCCGCTGCCTTACGACCGGCTCACGATCTCGCTGCTCGATCCGCAGCGGCGGGTCGTCTCGGAGCGCCAGTACGCGGCGGCCTACGATCCGGTGCGGATCGAAGCCCCAGCCGTCACCGCCCCGACGACCTTCGAGCTGCACGCCTCGGTCGAGCACGGCGTCGCCGTCAACATCGGCGTGTACCGCGTCGTCGTCGTCCCTTCAGCGCACCCCGCGCCGTAGCCGCTACCTGATCAGGGTTTCGACGATCCCGGTGCCGGGGTCGCGAAGGCCGGATCGCCGAGCTGCCACAGCAGGAAGCTGTACAGGTCGGTCGTGAGTGCCTGCGCTTGTACTCGCGAGCTGTTGAGAAAGCCGTGGCCGGCATCGTAGTCGACGCGCACGAGCACCGGTTTGCCGCTCGAGGTCGCGGCCTGGAGACGGGCTGCGAACTTGGCGACGATCCAGGGCGCGACGCGCGGGTCGTTCGCGCCCGTCACCGCGAGCACGGCCGGATACGCGACGCCGTCGCGAATGTGAACGTAGGCGTCGGTAGCGTAGAGCGCCTTGAAGCCGACCGGGTTCTTGTCGGTGCCGAACTCCGGGATGTTCGCGGGACCGCCTTCCGCGTACTCATCGCGCACGCCGTTGGTGTCGCCGACGACGTCGAGCGCGGCGGCAAACAGCTCCGGGTGCTGCACGATCGCGTTGCCGATCGTCACCCCGCCGGCGCTCGTCCCCGAACCGGCAAGCCTGGCCGCGACCGTGTAGTGGTTGTCGATCAGATAGTGCGCGCAGCCGATGAAGTCGTCGATCGTGCGCTGCTTGGTGGCGATGTGCGCGGCGAAGTGCCAGGCCTCACCGTACTCGCCCCCGCCGCGGGCGTGACATTCGGCGAAGATCCCGCCCCGTTCGAGCCAGGCGAGCCGGGTCGCAGAAAAAGCGGGGCGGATCACGAACCCGTACGCACCATAGCCGTCGACGAGCGTGGCGTGGCTGCCGTCGAGCACGGTGCCTTTCCGCAGGACGATCGAAAGCGGTACCTTCGTTCCGTCGGCGCTGATGGCGAACACCTCGCGCGACGTCACCGACGAAAAGTCGATCGGCGAACGCCGCCGCAGCCGCGTGTCGGAGACGCGGCCGCCCCCCTCGACGCGGTACCAGCGCGGTGATTCCGTCCAGCCCTGAAGATTGAAAACGGCACCCGCGGCGTCGGGGTCGGTGCCCACGCTGCTGATAGCGCCGCTGAACGGCAGCGGAGTCTCGGTCAGCGCACCGGAGGTTCCAGCCGCATCGAGTGCGAGCCGGCGCAGTTTGGAGAGCCCGCCGTCGAGTTCGCGCAGGTAGATCCCGTCCGCCGCGAGTGACAAACCCTCGATCACGCGCTGCGACTCCGGCACGACGACGCGCGCCCGGGCGATCGACGGCTTCCGAAGATCGACCGCTAGGATACGGTGCCGGGGTGCGCCTGCGTGCGAACTCAGGTACAGCGTATCGCCGCGCCAGGCAAAGTCGGTCACGTCGTCGGCGTAGCTTGCGATCTTGCGCCAGGGTGCGCGCGCATCGACCACGGTCGCAAGCGGTGCAGCGTACACCGCGATCTCGTTTTGGACGCCGTGGTAGACGGCCGCAATTGCCCAGCGCTGATGCGGCAGCACTTCGACGAACGCGGCGTCTTCGGGCGCGATGGGAATGCGCGGCGAGAGGCCGTAGCCGAACACGGCCGGATCGCGCCGCGGGTCGCGGCCGAGCACATGCAGCCGGGTGACGCCCTTGGTATCCTTCGCGCTCTCCGGCGCATTCGGCGGCTGCTTGGGGGTTACGAAGTAGTAGAACGAGCGCCCATCGTCGCGCCAGGCCGGCGCCTGGTAGATCGCGTGCTCGATCGCGTCGGGCAAGAGCCGGCCGCTGCGCGCGTCGATGATGCGCAGGGTGGTGACCTCGGAACCGCCTTCGGAAACCCCGACGCCGACGTAGCGGCCGTCGTTCGAGACCGAGAAGTAATCGATGCTGTAGTGCTGCTTGGGCGAATGCGCGAACCGGTCGGGGTCCAACAGCAGCTTTTCCGGGCCGCCCGCGATCGCGCGCGCGTACAGCGATGTCGTGTTCGCACCCGGCGGCCGTTTCTCGTAGTAGTAGGTAGCGCCGTTGGGTTCGACGTCGGCCATCGACTCGGTGGCATTGTCCAGCGCGGCGATGCGCGCCCCGAGGGCGGCCCGTCCGGGCAGCGCATCGAGCAGGGCGCGCGTGTATTCGTTCTGCTGTTTGAAGTACGTCGCGAGGCGCGGATCGTGCGCGTTTTCGAAATAGCGATACGGGTCGGGGACGTTCACCCCGAAGTACGTGTCGGAGACGTTGACGACGGCCGGAGCCGGCGGCGGCGTCGGCGGCGCATCGGCCGCAACCAGGGCGCAACTCAACGCGAGAACAGCTAGGCGAACGAACCGTTGCATCGACCGGCGCTTACGCGGCGCGGTTGTGTGCTTCCTCGGCGCGCGGCGGATCAGCCGGCCGCGAGGTCGCGAACCCGCGTGACGATTTCGTCCGCATAGCGGCCGGCTTGGTCGTCGGAGGGTCCCTCCGCCCACACGTTGACCGACGCTTCCGTCGCATGCGGAAGGACGAGCACCCAGCCGTCGGGGCGTTCGAACCGGATGCCGTCCAGCGTCTCGACCTTGCCGTTTCCGGCGTGGGCGGCCTCGTCGTGGAGCGAGCGCATCACCGCGCCCTTGCGGTCCCACGGACACGGCACGCTGCGCCCCGCGACATGCCATTCGGGGAGCGTCGCAGCGAGCTCCGACAGCGCGCGCCGCTGGGCGGCGAGCATCTCCATGATCTTCGCGGTGGCGTAGATCCCGTCGAACGACGGCTGGAATTCGGGGAAGATCAATTCGTAGTTCATCCCGCCGGCAAACGCGATCGACGGATCGCTCTCCGCCAGGCTCATCAGCGAGCGCCGGTCGCTGCGGGTCCGCACGATCGTCGCACCGTTCTCGCGCGCGATCTGTTCGACGACGGAGGGGACCGTCAGCGGCAACGCGATCCGCGCGCCGGGCTGGCTGCGTGCCACCAGCAGCGTGAGCAGTGCCATCAGCCGGTTACGCCCGACGATGCTGCCCGAATCGTCGACCAGCGTGACCGTTTCCCCGTCGGCGTCGATCAGCACGCCGAGGTTCGCCTCGAGCGAACGCACGACCGACGACAGCTGATGCAGGTGCCGTTCGCGATCGCTCCGGAACGAGCGCACCTTTTCGGCGTCGAAGTAGGCGTTGAGCGCAATCTGCTCGACGCCCAGGCCGCCGAGGATCTGCGGCAGGACGATCGACGCGTTGCCGAACGCGTAGTCGATGACCACCCGGAATTTCGCTTCCGTCAGCGCGTGCGCGTGGAGCGACTCGACGAAGGCGCCCGAATAGCGTTCGAGCGCGCGCGACGGAAAATCCAGCCGCCCGACCTCATCCATCGGCGTGCGCCGGAAGTCTTCGCGGAAGAAGAGGTTTTCGATCTTGCGCTCGGTGCCTTTGTCGATGCCGATGCCGGTGGAGTCGGCAAACTCGAACACGACCGCGTTGGCGTCGTCGGGCGCGACCCGCACGTGGATACCGCCGTCGCTGCCGCTGCGGACGGCGAAGCGCGCCAGCGGCAAGGGATACGAACGCAGATCGAGGACGTGCAGGCCGACGCTCAGCAAGCCGGAGATGATGCAGCGATTCATGACCCGCGAGGCGGGATGCGTATCGCGGCTGGTCATCACGGTCTGTCCGGCTTTGAGGTGCGTTCCGAACGCTTGACCGAGTTTGAGTGCGAACTCCGGCGTGATCTCGAGGTTCGCGAGGCCGCTGATTCCGACCGAGCCGAACAGCGAGCCCGGCCACTTTTGCCCGTAGATCAGCGACATCGAGACGATCGAGCCCGGGTTGACCCACTTGTCGGGCCACAACTTGAGGTGGGCGTTGACCGTGGCCCCGGCGCCGATCGTGCAGCCGCGGCCGATCACGCTCGCTTCGTTGACGGTCGCGCGCTTCTCGATCGTATTCCGGTCGGCGACCGTGCAGTCGTTGAGCGTTGCCTCCTCGCCGAGGTAGCAGTCTTCCCAGACCACGCTTCGGCTGAGGTTCGCGCCGCGTTCGACGATCGTCCGGTCGCCGAGCACGGCCGGTCCCACGATCGACGCGCCGGCGGCGATCCGTACGTCGCGGCCGAGCACGATCGGTCCCTCGAGACGCGCACTCGGATCGATCCGCGTGCCCTCGCCCGACCAGACACCCGGCGCTACTTCCGTGCCCAACGGCTCCAGCGTCAGCGCGCGTCCGATGGCATCGTAGTTCGCCTGCTGGTACTGTTCGAGGTTGCCGATGTCGGTCCAGTAGGCATCGAAGATGTAGCCGCCGAGTTTGGCGCCCTCGCGCAGCATCAGCGGAAAGAGATCCTTCGAGAAGTCGTAGATCCGGCCGCGCTCCATACGGTCGAGGATCCCCGGTTCCAGGACGTAGATGCCGGTGTTGATCGTGTCGGAGAAGACTTCTCCCCACGACGGCTTCTCGAGAAAGCGCACGATCCGGCCGTCGTCGTCGGTCACCACCACGCCGAACTCCAGCGGGTTGGTCACGCGCTGCAGCGCGATGGTCACTTCGTTGCCGGCCTCGCGGTGGTGACGAACGAGCGCGGTGAGGTCGATGTCGGTCAGGGCGTCGCCGCTGATGATCAGAAACGACTCACCGGCCAACAGCTCGTGCGCCATCTTGACCGCGCCCGCCGTCCCCAGCGGCGTGTCCTCGACGACGTAGTGCATCGTCACGCCGTGCGCGCTGCCGTCTCCGAACCACGATTCGATCTCGTCGGCCAGATAGTGCAGCGTCGCGACGATCTCGGTGAAGCCGTGGCGCCGAAGAAGGTCGACGATGTGCCCCATCACCGGTTTGCCGGCGACCGGCGCCAGTGGTTTGGGCCGCCGCGACGTCAGCGGTCGCAAACGCGACCCCTCGCCCCCCGCCATCAGCACGGCTTTGAGATTGTGGCTGGAAGGCGCGCCGTTCATCGTGCTGCCTCATGTCGCGTATGCGGATCGGTGCGGGGGCGGACTGCTGCCAGTGCGGCGCAGAGGCGTGCAAGCCGTTCGTCGGCAGCGAGCGCGTCGACGTCGAGATGGAGCTTCCGCCGCCAGTTCGGGTATTGGGTCGAGGTTCCCGGCACGTTGACCGGTGCGCGCTCGCCGAGGATGTCGTCGATTTGCGCCACCACGACGGCGGCCGGCGATGCGGCCAGATAGCGGTTCGCGGCCACCACGATCGCCGCTTCGTCGTCGCGCGCGTCCGGTGCGAGGTCGCCGTGTGCGGCCAGGGCGTCGAGAAAGAGCGCGCGGTCGCGTTCGCGCTCGCGCCGCTCCGTATCGACCGCCGTTTCGAGCAGCCCGAGCCGGTCGCGCAAGGTGATGTCATCGCCGCGCAGCCAGGCCGGAAGCGTCGCCAAGTCGTGCGTCCCCGAGGTCGCGAGCGCCAACGCCGGATAGGTCTCGGGCGGGTCGTACGTTCCGTCAAGCCGGCGCTCGAAGAACAGGATGCGGTACGACAGGATGCCGGTCGCCGCCATCAGTTCGCGAAAACCGTCCGGCACGGTGCCGAGATCTTCTCCGACGATGACGCAGCGCTCGCGCAGGCTGGCCAGCGCGACGATCCCGCGCAGGTCGTCGATCGGGTAGCTGACATACGTCCCCGTCCGCGCGCCGGCGCCGCGCGGAATCCAGTAGAGCCGGGCGAGCGAGAAGGCATGATCGATGCGCAGCGCGCCGGCCGCGCGGCAGTTGGCCGCGAGCAGCGCCGCGAGTTCGGCATATCCGTCGTGCGCCAGCCAATGCGGATGGTACGGCGGCAAGCCCCAGTCCTGACCGAGCGTATTCAAGACGTCGGGCGGCGCGCCGACCGACGCGTCCGCGACGTAGGCGGTGGGATTCGACCACACATCGGCCGCGTTGGCGTCCACGCCGACGGCGAGATCGCGATAGAGCGCAACGCCGCGGCTCGCCGCGTCCGCTGCGACCGCCTCCAGCTGCTCGGCAGCCAGCCACTGAACGTACATGCCGTACCCGACCTCGTCGTTCGCGGCCGCCGCGTAGAGCGCAACGTCGGGCTGATCGGGCGTGCGATAGGCGGCGGGCCAGGCACGGACGTCGCGGCCGAAGCGCACAACGAGCGCCTCGAAGACGGCGAACCGCGTGAGCGCTTCACCTTGCAGGGCGCACCACGCGCCGAAGGCGGCGCTGCGCTCGGCGTCGTGCTCGAGGGCGGCAAAGCAGGCCCGCAGCAGCTCGTCCTTCAAAGCCGCGACGCCGGTGTAGTCGACCAGCTCGGCGGCGCGCAGCCGCGCGGCGCGCTCGCGCCGCAGCGGATCCACGAGCATCCGCGCCGGCATGGGAGCGCGCGCTTCGGGAACTTCGTCGACCGCGATCGCGAGCCAATTCAGCCAGCGTCGCGACGATGGCGAGTACGGGCTGGCGGCTTCGGGATCGCTCCGAAACGACGCGTGCAGCGGGTTGATGCCGACGTAGGATGCGCCGCGTTCGCCCAGCAGCGCACAGATCGCGCGCAGGTCGGCGAAGTCGCCGATGCCGAGATTGCGCGCCGAACGCACGGTATAGAGCTGGACGGCAATTCCCCAACTGCGCCCGCTCGGCGCGAACGCGCGCTCCGGGACGACGATTAGGTGCACCGTCGCGCGCGCGTACGGATCGACGTTCAAGCTCAGCGCGTGGACACCCAGTCCGGCGTCGACGTCGAGCGCGATGCGCCGCGTGTCGAAGGTCGTCCCGCTGCTCGCGTCGGCGAGGACGACTGCCGCGTCGCGCAGCGCCAGCGTGCCTTCCGTCGTGGTCCCGTCTTCGCGCGCCAGCGTCCAGCGCAGCGACTCGGGCCAGCTCATCGCCGGCAGCGTGACGTCGAGGACGACCGGTTCCCCTTCGCGCACGACGTGCGAGGGGGCGACGAAGTCACGCTCGTCGTTCGCAAGCAGCGCTTCAAAGCGCGCGACGGTTTCCGGGGCGGCGATGCGCTCGTTTCCGAGCGCGTCGACGTAGCCGCGGGCGATCAGGCTCACCGCACGCTTCCCGCGAACACCGCCAGCGAGCGCGAGATCATGGGGAAGACGCGCACGTCATCGCCCGGGACGTCGCGCTGGTGACCACCCTCGATCGCCGTATCGAGCACCAGCGACCACGACACCCGTGCGACATCGGGCAGCCCGAAGTCGATGTCGTCGGGGGCGGCGTTCATGGCCACGAACAGCATCGGGGGCGCGGCCAGAAAGAACCCGACGCAGCGGCGATCGGATGACCAATCCTCAGCCTCCAGCTCGCGCGCGTCGGGCCCCATCCAGGTGATATCCTTGTGGCCGCCCCGCTCGAGCGGCTGCCCGCGGTAGAATGCATCGCGTTCGAAGGCGGGATGGCCGCGCCGCAAACGCAGCAGCGTCTTCACGAAGTCGGCCAATGCGAGGTCGTGCGGATCGCGCGAGCTCCAATCGTTCCACGAGATCTCGTTGTCTTGGCAATACGCGTTGTTGTTGCCGCGCTGGGTGCGACCGAGTTCGTCACCGCCTAGGATCAGCGGAACGCCCAGCGAGAGCAGCAGCGTCGCGAACAGGTTGCGCTTCTGGCGCTCGCGCAGCGCGCGGATCTGCGGATCGTCGGTCGGCCCTTCCACGCCGCAGTTCCAGCTGTGGTCGTCGTTGGTCCCGTCCCGATTGCCCTCGTGGTTGGCTTCGTTGTGCTTGTGATCGTAAGTGACCAGGTCGGTGAGGGTAAAGCCGTCGTGCACCGTCACGAAATTCACGTTCGCGCGCGGACGCCGGCCCTGGTGCTCGAACAGGTCCGAGGAACCGGCGAGGCGCGACGCCAGCTCGGGCAGCACGCCCGGATCGCCGCGCCAAAACCGCCGCACCGTGTCGCGGTACTTGCCGTTCCATTCCGACCAGCCGGGCGGAAAGTTACCGAGCTGATAGCCGCCCGGACCGACGTCCCAGGGCTCGGCGATCAGTTTGACCCGCGACAGAACCGGGTCTTGCTGCAAGGCCTTGAAGAACGCCGCGTCGCGCGAGTAACCGTTGCTCTCGCGCGCCAGCGCGGGCGCGAGGTCGAAGCGAAAGCCGTCGACGTGCATTTCCTCCGCCCAGTAGCGCAGCGAGTCGGTCACCAACTGCAGCACGCGCGGGTGACGCAGATCGAGCGTGTTGCCGGTTCCGGTTGTGTCGTCGTAGTAGCGCTGGTCCTCGGCGAGGCGGTAGTAGCTGGCGTTGTCGATCCCTTTGAACGAGAAGGTAGGACCGAGCTGATTCCCTTCCGCGGTGTGATTGTAGACCACGTCGAGCACGACTTCCAGGCCTCCCTCATGGAGGTGCTTGACCATCGTCTTGAATTCGTTGGGGTCACCTTGCAGATAGCGCTGCTCCGGCGCGAAGAACCCGATTGAATTGTAGCCCCAGTAATTGCGCAGCTTCGCTTCGACCAGCCGCCGATCGTCGACGAAGGCGTGAACGGGGAGCAGCTCGAGCGTGGTGACGCCGAGATCTTTGAGGTACGCGATGACGTCGGGTGAGGCGAGCCCGGCGAACGTACCGCGCAGTGCCGGCGCGACGGCGGGATGCTGGATCGTGAACCCGCGTGCGTGCAGCTCGTAGAACACGGTTTGGGTCCACGGCACGGCGGGTCGCCGGTCCGCGCCCCAGGTGAAGGCCGACTCGACGACCATGCACTTGGGCATCCCGCTCGCATTGTCGCGCCGGTCGAACGACAGGTCTTCGCGATGCGAGCCGATGCGGTACCCGTAGTGCGCGTCGCTCCAGCGCAGCGTGCCCGCGAGCCCTTTCGCGTACGGATCGAGCAGCAGCTTGTGGTGGTTGAAACGGTGTCCGCGCGCCGGGTCGTACGGTCCCCAGACCCGGTATCCGTAGAGCGTACCGGGCCGCGCGTCGGGCAGGTAGCCGTGCCAAACCTCATCGGTGTATTCGGTCAGCGGGATGCGCTCGAGCTCGCGCCGGCCGCGCGCGTCGAATAGGCACAGCGCCACTTTCTCCGCGTGCACGCTGAAGATCGCGAAGTTGACGCCTATGCCGTCCCAGGTCGCTCCGAGCGGGTAGGGCAGCCCCGGCTCGACCCGGCGCCGCGGTCCGTTCACGCGGTCAGCCAGATCGCCGAGAGCGGCGGCAGCCGCAGCGTAACCGAAAACGGCTGTCCATGCGCGGGGCGCTCGAGGGCGTCGGCGCCGCCGCCGTTGCCGCGGTCCCCACCGCCGTACGCCGCGGCGTCGGTGTTGAGCACTTCGCGGTAGTGCGTGCGGCGCGGCACGCCCACGACGTACCCGTCGTGGGGCAGGCCGCTGAAATTGCAGACGCACAGCACGTGCCCGACGTGCGCCGCATCCCAGCGCAAGAACGAGAGCACCGCGTTGCTGCGGTCGTCCCCCGAGATCCACTCGAAACCCGACGGCTCGGTGTCGCGCTCGTGCAGCGCGCCGAGCGTGCGTCCGAGGCGGTTGCAGTCGACGACCAGTCGCTGGACGCCCGCGTGCCGTCCGTGCACCACATGCCAGTCGAGCGATGCCTGCGCGCGCCACTCGCCGCGCTGCGCGAACTCGCCACCGGCGAAGAGCAGTTTCTTGCCGGGATAGGCCCACATCAGACCGTAGAGCAGCCGAACGTTCGCGAACTGGGCGGCTTCGTCGCCCGGCATCCTTCCAAGCAACGAGCGTTTTCCGTGCACGACCTCATCGTGCGAGAGCGGCAGCACGAAGTTCTCGCTGAAGGCGTAGATCAAGCCGAAGGTGAGGTCGTTGAGGTGGTCGCCGCGCCACAGCGGGTCGCGTTCCATGAAAAGGAGCGTGTCGTGCATCCACCCCATGTTCCACTTATAACCGAAGCCGAGGCCGCCGGTGCTGGTGAGCCCGGTGACGCCCGGCCACGCCGTCGACTCCTCGGCGAAGGTTGCGATGCCGTCGACCTCCGCGTACGCGGTCGCGTTGAGCCGCTGCAGGAATGCGACCGCTTCGAGATTTTCGCGTCCCCCGAGCGCATTGGGAACCCAGGCTCCGGCCGCGCGCGAGTAATCCCGATACAACAGCGAGGCGACCGCGTCGACCCGCAGACCGTCGAGGTGAAATTCCCGTAGCCAATACAGCGCCGAGTTGAGCAGAAAGTTCGCCACTTCGCGGCGCCCGAGGTTGAACACGAAGGTCCCCCACTCGGCATGAAAGCCTTCCCGGCGGTCGGCGTGTTCGTAGAGCGCCGTGCCGTCGAAACGCGCGAGCCCGTACGCGTCGGTCGGGAAATGTCCGGGCACCCAATCGAGGATCACGCCCAATCCCGCCTGATGCGCGGCGTCGATGAACGCGCGGAAGTCGTCCGGACTGCCGTACCGGCTGGTCGGGGCGAACCAGCCCGTCGTCTGATAGCCCCAGCTCAAGTCGAATGGATGCTCGGTGATCGGCAGCAGCTCGAGATGCGTGAAACCCAGGCCGGCGGCGTACGGAACGAGCTGCTCGGCGAGTTCGCGGTAGGTCAGGAAACGGTCGCCCTCTTCGGGGACGCGCTTCCACGAACCAAGGTGGACCTCGTAGATCTGGATCGGCGCGTCGCTGCGCTGGCGCGGCGCGCGCTGCGCCATCCAGTCGGCGTCGTGCCACGCGTGCGTCGACGGCGGCGCGACGACGGACGCGTTGGCCGGCCGCCGCTCGGCAGCGAAGGCGAATGGGTCCGCGTGCAGCGGCAGCAGGTTACCGTTCGGGCCGAGCAGTTCGTACTTGTAGCGCGCCCCCGGCGCAACCCCCGGGACGAACAGCTCCCACACCCCGGCCTCGACGCGCCGGCGCATCGGGTGGATCCGGCCGTCCCAGCGGTTCCAATCGCCGACCACGCTGACCCGCTGCGCGTTGGGGGCCCAAACCGCGAAGCGCGTTCCTTCGACACCGTCGATCGTGTCCGGGTGCGCACCCAAGACGCGATAGAGTTCGCGGTGCGTCCCTTCGGCGAACAGCCACAGGTCGAGTTCGCCGAGTAGCGGGCCGAAGCGGTACGCGTCGTCGATGACGCGCTCACCGCCGGCGTCCGCAATGCGCAGCCGGTAGCGCGCGGGGAGCGAGAGCACCAGCGCTTCGAAGAGGCCGTCGCTGCCGACAGGCTCGGCGGCGGCAAGTTCGGTGCCCGCTTCGTCGACGACCGCGACGGCGCGCGCGCCCGGGGCGAAGGCGCGTACTACGGTTCCGCTGCCCAGCGCATGCGGCCCGAGGACGGCGAACGGGTCGCCCTCCCGGCCGCGGGCGAGCGCCGCGCCGAGTTCGGCTGCGCTCACAGCAAGAGCCGCGCGAGCGAGGGGATGCCCTCCGCGAAGGTCGGGTGGATGTGGACGGAGCGCTCGATGACGCGCCAGGTTGAGCCGGCTTCCATGTGCGCGAGGATGACGTGGATCAATTCCCCCGCCTCATACCCCACAAAGGTCGCGCCGAGGATCGCGTCCGACCGCGGGTCGACGACCAGCCGAAAGAACCCCTCCTCCAGGTTCCACTCGGGGCCGCGCGCGACGTCGCTCAGCGGGATCGTCACCACGCGATACGGCCGCCCTTCCTCCTGTGCGGCGTCGGCCGTGATCCCGACCCGCCCGACCTGGGGTTCGGTGTACATCGTGTAGCCGAGCGTGCGGTCCGAGCGCGTGCGCGAAAGGTCGCCGCCGATGATCGCGCGCAGCCGCCGGAAGTCTTCCCACGCCACGTGGGTGAACTGCGGCTGGCCGGCCACGTCGCCGAGCGCGTAGTGCCCGGCGAGCGCGGTGCGCAGATGATCGTCGCAGGCGATGAAACCGCGTTCGTCCAGCGCGATACCCGCGCGCTCGGTGCCGGCGGGGATGTTCGGACGGCGACCGACCGCGACCAGCAGTCCCTCGGCATCGTAGGCGGTGCCGTCATCGAGCGTGACGTGAAACGCGCCGTCGTATGCCACCCGCACGGCCCGCCGTTCCAGCTGCACGGTGATCCCGTCACCTGCGAACGACTTCGTCAGAACGCTGCAAGTGTCGCTCTCTTCGCGCGCGATCAAGCGATCGTCCGGCGTGACGACGGTGACGGTGCTCCCGAGCCGCGCCGCGCCTTGGCCGAGCTCCAGACCGATGTAGCCCGAGCCCAGCACCAGCAGCGAGCGCGGCAGCGCTTCTTGAAGAAAAAAGTTCTCGTTGGTCAGATAGGGCGTCCCGGCCAGGCCGTCGATCGGCGGGACGGCCGCGCTGCCGCCGGTATCGATGACGACCACGTCCGCTTCGTAACGCTCGCCGCCGGCGACGAGCACGTGCGGTCCCTCGAACGCGGCTTCGGCGCGCACCAGCAGGACCGGGCTGCGCGCCATCTTCTGCTCGACGCCCTCGCGCCACTCGCCGACGATGCGGCGCACGCGCGCCATCACGGCCGGGGCATCGACGCGCACGTCGCAGTGCACGCCGATCTCCGCGCCGCGCCGCGCGCGGCCGGCCGTGTGGGCGGAGGCGAGAAAGGCTTTGGACGGCGTGCAGCCGACGTTCACGCAGCAGCCACCGAGCTCGCCGCGCTCGAACAGCACGACGCGCCGGCCGCGCTTGGCGAAATCGAGCGCCAGCGGGACGCCGCCTTGACCCGAGCCGATGACCGCAAGATCGTACCGCGCCACTGATTTCTCCGTGCTTCAGACGCGCGCTTCGACGTCGAAATCCGCCGCGATCTGCGGGTGGATCGGGCCGCTGTAGTCGCCGAGCTGCTGGATCATCTTCGCGACCAGCGCCGTCCACCCAGTCTGGTGCGACGCGCCCAGCCCTTCGCCGGTGTCGCCGTTGAAGTATTCGTGGAAGAGAATCTGGTCGCGCCAGTGCGGATCGGTTTGAAACACGTCGACGGTGCCGTTGAAGGGACGGCGTCCGTCGGGACCGCGGCGGAAGAGGCAGACCAGCCGGCGCTGCAGTTCGAGCGAGATGTCCCACAGCGTCAGCATACGGCCCGAGCCGGTCGGAAACTCGATCGTGTATTCGTCGCCGACGTAGTAGTGGAATTTCTGCAGCGCTTCGATCAGCAGGAAGTCGAGCGGCATCCAGATCGGACCGCGCCAATTCGAGTTGCCGCCGAACAGACCGCTGGTCGATTCGGCCGGCTCGTAGTCGCAGCGAAACTCTTGGCCTCCCACGCGCAGGACGTAGGGTGTCCCGCGATGCGCGGCCGAGAGCATGCGAATGCCGTTGGGCGAGAGGAATTCTTTGGGGTCGAACACGCGGCGCAAGATGCGCCGCAGGCGTTCGGGACTGACGATCGCCAACAGCCGCCGTTCGCGCATCCCGCCCAGATCGATGCGGGCTACGCTTTCGGCCATCTCGGGGCGATTCTTGAGGAACCACTCGATCCGCCGGCGCAGGTTGGGCAGCGCTTCGAGCGCTCGCGCGGTGATCGTTTCGACCGCGAAAATCGGTACGATGCCGACGATGCTGCGCACCTTGACCGGGATGCGCTCGCCGTCCGGCAAGAAGAGCTGGTCGTAGTAGAACTCGTCCTCGTCATCCCACAGCCCGGGATCTTCTTCGCGCACCGAGTTCATCGCGTCCGCGATGATCAGGAAATGTTCGAAGAACTTCTCGGCGATGTCTTCGTAGACGCTCTCGGTTTTGGCCAGTTCGACCGCGATCGCAAACATGTTCAGCGCGTACACGCCCATCCATGACGTGCCGTCGCTCTGGGCCAGAGATGCGTTCTCGGGCAGTTTCGCGCTGCGGTCGAACGGCCCGATGTTGTCGAGGCCGAGGAATCCGCCTTGAAAGACATTTCGGCCGGCGACATCTTTGCGATTCACCCACCAGGTGAAGTTCATCAGCAATTTTTGAAAGACGCGTTCGAGGAACGCGAAGTCACCGAGTCCCTCGTTGCGCTTGGCTTCGATCTTGTAGAGGCGCAGCGCGGCCCAGGCATGGACCGGCGGGTTCACGTCATCGAAGGCCCATTCGTAGGCCGGCAGCTGACCGTTCGGGTGCATGTACCACTCGCGCGTCAGTTGGATCAGCTGACCTTTCGCGAACTCGGGATCGATCAGGCCGAACGGAATGACGTGGAAGGCCAGATCCCAGGCCGCATACCACGGATACTCCCACGCATCGGGCATCGAGAGGACGTCGTCGTTGAAGACGTGCGTCCAGTTCGCATTTCGACCGTGCTTGCGCTCGTGCGGCGGCGGCGGCATCGCCGGGTCGCCTTCCAGCCAGTCGCGCACGACGTAGTTGTAGAACTGCTGAGTCCAGATCAGTCCGGCGAAGGCGCGGCGCTGAATCGTCCCCGCCTCGGCATCGAGCTGGGACCCGCCGACGGACGCGTAGAACTGATCCGCCTCGGCTTCGCGTTCGTCGAAGGTCGCATCGAACGCGTCGTCGACCCCGCTCGCCAGCGGGTCGTCGCTGATCCGTAGTCGTACCGTGAACGTCGCGCCCGGTTCGAGCACGAAGCGATAGTGCAGTGCCGCTTTCGAGCCGAACCGGCTCGGATTGATACCGTCGCGGCCTTCCCCGCGCACCGCGCGATCGATCCCGCTCTTGACGTACGGTGAAGGCGAGGCGACGTTAAAAGCGCGCTCGAAGTCGGTGTCGTTCTCGGTGAAGAGGTTTTCTTTTTGGGCGCCGTCGGTGAAGATGAAGCGCTTGCCGAGGGTCGCGTGCTCGGCGACGAGCAGCCGTCCTCGATTTCCCATTTCCTCGATCCGCGGGCGCGCCACGCCGGCTCGCCACGACCACTCGTTGCGGAACCACAGCTGCGGCAGAACGTGCAGCGGGGCCGGCTCGCGACCGCGATTGGTTGCGGTGATCCGTACCAGGATGTCCTCGACGTCGCGTTTGGCGTATTCCACCGTGATGTCGAAGTAGGAATCGTCGGCAAAGACACCAGTATCGATCAGCTCGTACTCGCGCGCCTCGCGGCCGCGCTGCGCATTTTCTTCGCGCAGTTCACGATACGGGAAAGCGCGATGCGGATAGCGGTAGAGCGCCTTGAGGTACGCGTGCGACGGAAGCGCGTCGAGGTACCACCAGTACTCTTTGACGTCCTCGCCATGGTTGCCCTGATGCCCGCCCAGGCCGTACAGGCGCTCCTTGATGATCTCGTCGTGCTCGTTCCAAAATGCGGGCGCAATGCACAGCCGCTGATGGTTGTCGCAGAACCCGAGGATTCCGTCCTCGCCCCAGCGGTACGCGCGCAGCCGTGCCATCTCGAACGGAAACGCATCCCAGGCATTCCCGTCGGCACTGTAATCTTCGCGAACCGTGCCCCATTGGCGAGCGCTCAGGTAGGGGCCCCAGCGCCGCCAATGTTCCGCGCGGCGGTTCGCCGCATCGAGGCGCGCGCGCTCAGGGTTCGGGTTCATGCACTCTCATCCGGCCGTGGGACGCCAGGTTTCCTCTCGCCCGCCGCCACAACGATACAAGCGTGCGTTGCGGACGCTCGTTGTGCGGCGACCTCGCCGCGGCCGAAAGCCGCGAGTGGCTATTGACCAATGGCCGCGGCGGTTATGCCATGGGCACCGTCGCCGGAACCTTGACGCGCCGCTACCACGGCCTCTTGATCGCCGCGGTCGACCCGCCCGTCCAGCGGCGGCTCGTCGTCGCGCGCTTCGAACTCGACGTCACCTACGACGGCACGACGTACGGGCTGTCGACGAACCGCTGGGACTCCGGCGACACCGCGCCGCGCGGATATCGGTACCTCGAAGCATTCGAGCTGAATGACGGCCTGCCGACCTGGACCTATGCCTGCGGAGACGCCCTGCTCTCGGTCACGTTCGCGATGCCGCTGGGGGCCGATGCGACGGCGGTCGCATTGCGCGTCGTGCGCGCCCGCGGCAGTCTCGAGGTCTCGGGCCGCCTCGTCGTGGCCGACCGCGACCATCACGGCGGCGCACTGCCGCCATTGGCGGGTTTCGTGACCGCCGTCGTCGAGGGAGGGGCGACCGTTGCGCTGCCCGCGACGGGACGCACGCTGTCGGTGTTCGCGCCGGCCGCGACCGCGACCACCGCCTCGGAGCGCTATGCCGGTTTTGAGCTGCCCCGCGAAACCGAGCGCGGGCTCCCCGACGTGGACGATTACGCCCACGTGCTCACGCTGCGTTGGGACCTCTACGCCGGCGACGAAGCCGGCGTGGTCGTTTCGATGGACCCCTCGGTTTCCCGCGATGCCCCTGCGGTGGTGGGCGCGCGGCGTGACTTCAACCGCACCCGAGCCGAGTCGATGCCGACACCGCTGCTGGGACGTCTGGCGCTGGCGGCTGATGCGTTCGTCGTCACGCGCGACATTGCGCCGCTGCGAGGGACCAGCATCATCGCGGGCTACCCGTGGTTCACCGATTGGGGCCGCGATGCGATGATCTCGCTTCCCGGGCTGCTGCTGGGAACGCTGCGCGCGCGCGAAGCCGCGGACGTTCTGCGCACGTTCGCGCGTTTTGCGACCGGCGGACTGATCCCGAACCGCTTTCCCGATGCGAACGGTCCGGTCGAGTACAACGCGATCGACGCATCGCTCTGGTTCATCGAAGCCGTGCGCGCGTACGTCGCGACGACGCGCGACAACGAGCTGCTCGAGGAACTCTTCCCGGTGATCAACGCCATCGTCGACGGGTACACCGGCGGCACGATGTACAACATTCGGGTCGAGCGGGACGGGCTGGTGCGCGGCGGCGCCGACGGCGTGCAGCTGACCTGGATGGATGCGAAAGTCGGCGACCGCGTCATCACGCCGCGGCGCGGGAAACCGATCGAGATCAACGCGCTGTGGTACAACGCCCTGCGCGCCTGCGAGGGTTTTGCGGCGCGGCTGGGCCGTCCGGGCACGAGCTACAAGTCGGCCGCGGATTTGTGCGGCGCGTCGATGCAGCGGTACTGGAACGCCGACCGCGGCTGGTGCTATGACGTGCTCGACGGTTCCGACGGCAATGACATCAGCTTGCGGCCGAACCAGCTCTTCGCCGTCTCGCTGCCGGCCAGCGCGCTCGGCGACGAACAGGCTCGCGCGATCGTCGACGTCTGCGCGTCACGGCTGTGGACGTCGCTCGGTCTGCGCACGCTCGCGCCCGACGACCCGGCGTATCGCGGCACCTACGGCGGCGATCAGGCCGCGCGTGACGCGGCCTATCATCAAGGCACCGTGTGGCCCTGGCTCCTGGGCCCCTTCGTACGCGCGCACCTGCGCGCGTACGGCAACGCCGCCCTCGCCCGCACCTTCGTCCAGCCGCTGCTCGACGCGCTCGACGTGGATGCACTCGGGACACTGTGCGAGATCGCCGAAGGCGATCCGCCGCACGCCCCGCGCGGCTGTCCCGCGCAAGCGTGGAGCGTGGCCGAACTGATCTCCGTGCTGCGCCTGCTGGATGCGGCGTAACGCGCGGATGGCGGTCTGTGGCAGACATCAGGGCTGGGTCACCGAAGTGCACTCGATGTGCTTCGCTGACGTACCAGCATGGGACCGGCATTTCGATGACGGGCGACGGTTTCGCCTGACACTCGCGCTTGCGACGGCGCTCGTGCTTGCATCTCAAGGGATCGCTGCGGCGGCGCCGTCGGCTGACGACGCCGTGGCGTATGGCAATGGTCAGGCGTACGAGCGCCTGTACCAGGACCACGTCGTGCCCGCCACCTGCGGGATTGCGCTCGAGCGGCCACGTTGCAACGCGGACCTCCGCATCATCCAGTCCTTGCGCGGCGCCGTTGACGCCGCCGACACGGTGATGCAAACGTGGCTGGCGTCGGGCGATGTTACCGCAGCGCCCAAAGACTGGAACGGGATGTACGTGACGGATCAGGCGTGGGCCGATCGGCCGGAATCATCCTGGTGGTACATGGCCGGCGTGGTCTCGATCGCCGCCGACCTGCCCGAAACGCGCGCGACATCGCTCTACCTGCTGCACGTTCCCGACGTGTTCACGGCGCACGCGGGCGCGACACCCGCCGACTTTCGCGGACTCGTTCGTTCCGGCGGAACGCCGTTCGAGCGGCTGAAGCCGCTGCAAGCCGCACTCCTGGCGAACCCCGGCGTCACGCCGTATCCGGCGCCGTCCTTTCGCGCCGAGTCGAAGGCGGACGCCCAACTCGGCGTGTACGTCAGCACACTGCAGGAACTGATCGACAATCCGTTCGCTTTGTCGCGGCCGGAGAGCCGCGCCTTCGGCCAGCTCGTGCTCGCCCGGCTGCAGCGCGTCAATGATGAGTATGGTGTCAAAGTGTCGTTTGCGTCCGTTCGGACGGCGCTTTCCAGTCCGATCCCCGACGACCCGAAGCAGCTCGACAGCGTCTTTCGCAAGCCTCTCGCTCGAGCGGCCTCCCTCAAATGGCCGGAAGACCGCCGCAATGCGTTCCTGTTGGGCGTCCTGGTCGCACAAGTTGCCTACAACGCGGCCGTTCTGCATGACGCTCAAGCCGACGCCGAATTTCGCGCTCAGTTTGCGGCGATACCGCCGTATCCCGGAATCTCCGCGGCAGTCCGGGCCGACGTCGTCGCGATGCTGAGCCTGCCGAACCTCTACAAGGGCGGCACCTGGCCCGAGATCAACAGCGCGGCTTCGAAAGCCAGCCTCGATATCGCGGCTGACCCCTAAGCGCGCGCGTCACGCCGCTTTGCCCTCGGCGCGGATCGCGATGGCGATCGCCGCGAGGACGAGCAGCGCGCCGAACGCCGTTTGCAGGCCGAGCCGCTCACCGAAGAGCCACGCCGCGAGGACGGCGGCGATGACCGGCTCGAGCAGGATGAACATCGACACGAGCGTCGCGCCGAGGACGCGGACGCCGGCATTGAGCGCGGTGTGGCCGAAGAGCTGCGACACGAAGGCCATCGCGAAGATGCCGCCCCAGGCGCGGACGTCGCTCGCGGGCGGAAGCCGGTCGCCGGTGGCGAGCGTCGCAGCGCCCAGCGCGAGCGCCGCGTAGGTGTAGGTCCGGCTCGTGATCGCCAGCGTGCCGTGGCGGACATCGGTGCCGCGTACCGCGATCAGGTAGGCGGCGAAGGCAACGGCGCCGATCAAGGCCAGCGCGATGCCGATGGGCTGGTTGGCCGGTCCGGGAGACCCGACGACGATCGCGACGCCGGCCAGCGCGACAGCGATGCTGGCGGCGGCCTGGCCGTCGAAGCGCCGCCGGTGTATGACCGCCGCCAGTTCGGCCCACACCGGCGTGGTGCACACCAGCAGCGTGGAGATGGCGACCGAGGCAAATCGCAGCGACGAGATCCAGGTCGCGAAGTGCAGCGCGAGGAGGAGCCCCGCCGCAAACAGCCGCGCCTCGCTGGCGCGATCGATCGGGCGCAGCGCGCCGCGGCCGGCGGCGACGGCGACCACGACGAGCGCGGCCAGGCTCAAGCGCGCCCAGGAGATCGCCAGCGCGCCGCCCGAGACCAACGCAAAGCGCGCGAAGACGGCCGCCGCACCGATGGCGAGCTGCGCGAGCGCGACGATCAGCAGCGCGCTGCGCCGGGAGATCACGCGCCCCGCGTTCACGCGGGCGCTCGCTTCGTCCTTGACAAGCGCGGCGGGCGCGCGTAGCGTCGTCGGTACGCTACGGGAGCCCTACCTCCGTTCCGCTGCGGAACGGATGGGGCTGAGAGGACGGCTCCGGCCGTCGACCGTTACCACCTGATCCGGGTCATACCGGCGAAGAGGAGTGCTGCAGATGGCGACCATGATTCCGCCGACCAACGACGTTCTTTCGCGCGAACCGTTTCCGTCGTCCGCGAAGGTCTACGCGGAGGGGAGCGATCCGACGATCCGCGTCCCCTTCCGCACGATCGCGCTGACCGATGGTGAAATCCATACCGTCACCGATACGTCGGGCCCCTTCACCGATCCGGACGTCGGGATCGACGTGCGCAGCGGGATCGCGCCGATCCGCGAACCGTGGCTCGCGCGACGCAACGATACGGAGCTGCTCGCCAAGGCCTCGTCGATCTATCGCCTGGGGCGCGAAGCGATGCCGGAGCTCGATGCGATCCGCTTCCCGAATCCGCGCCCGATCCGGCGCGCCCGCGCCGGCGCAAACGTTTCGCAGATGCACTACGCGCGGCGCGGCGAGATCACTCCGGAGATGGAGTTCGTCGCGCTGCGCGAGGGTGTGGCGCCGGAGCTGGTGCGCGACGAGGTCGCGCGCGGCCGGGCCGTGATTCCGGCCAACGTCAACCACCTCGAACTCGAGCCGACGATCATCGGCCGCACGTTCCTGGTGAAGATCAACGCCAACATCGGAAATTCGGCGATCGGATCGTCGATCGAAGAAGAAGTCGAAAAGATGGTCTGGGCGGCGCGCTGGGGCGCCGACACCGTGATGGATCTTTCGACCGGGAAGAACATCCACGAGACGCGCGAGTGGATCGTGCGCAACAGCCCGGTACCGATCGGTACCGTGCCGATCTACCAAGCGCTTGAGAAAGTCGGCGGCAAGGCCGAGGAACTGAGCTGGGAGATCTATCGCGATACGCTGATCGAACAGGCCGAGCAAGGCGTCGACTATTTCACCGTCCACGCGGGGGTGCTGCTGCGCTACGTGCCGCTCACCGCCAACCGCATCACCGGGATCGTGTCGCGCGGCGGTTCGATCCTCGCCAAATGGTGTCTGGCCCATCATCGGGAGAACTTTCTCTACACCCATTTCGACGAGATCTGCGAGATCATGAAGGCCTACGACGTCACCTTCTCGCTGGGCGACGGACTGCGGCCCGGCTGTCAGGCCGACGCCAACGACGAGGCGCAGTTCGGTGAGCTCGAGACGCTCGGCGAGCTGACGAAGATCGCCTGGAAGCACGACGTGCAGGTGATGATCGAAGGCCCCGGCCACGTGCCGATGCACCTGATCAAAGAGAACATGGACAAGCAGTTGGAGCTGTGCGGCGAGGCGCCGTTCTACACGCTTGGACCGCTGGTGACCGATATCGCGCCGGGCTACGACCACATCACCTCGGCGATCGGAGCCGCGATGATCGGCTGGTACGGTACGGCGATGCTCTGCTACGTGACGCCCAAAGAACACCTCGGGCTGCCCGACAAAGCCGACGTCAAAGACGGCGTGATCGCGTACAAACTCGCCGCGCACGCGGCGGACATCGCCAAGGGCCACCCCGGCGCGCGCCATCGCGACGACGTGCTCTCGAAGGCGCGCTTCGAATTCCGCTGGGAGGATCAATTCAACTTGAGCCTCGACCCGGACTCGGCGCGCGCCATGCACGACGAAACGCTCCCTGCCGCGGGCGCGAAGGTGGCGCACTTCTGCTCGATGTGCGGTCCGCACTTCTGTTCGATGAAGATCACGCAAGACGTCCGTGCGTACGCTCAGCAGGGCCTTGACGAGAAGGCAGCCGAGTTCCGCGAAAAGGGCGCCGAGATCTACGTCGAGACTCCGGCTTGACGCTCGCCTCCAGGGTTGGAGCAGGCGATCATCGGTTCGAAGGCCGCCTGAGCGCCCTCTGAGAGCTGGATGACAACGGCGGGGACGTGGGTTTGCGCCGCGAACCCCCGCTTCCGATGAACGTTGCGCGCGTGTTTCCTGCGGCGGCATGCTGCGTCGTGCTCGGCGCCGCGGCGGCGGCATGTTCGGGTTCGTTCGGTTCGGGCTCGTCGATGCCCTCAACGATGTCAACACCGAACTTCGGCAACGCCACGCCGTCGCCGACGCCCAGCGCGCAAAGCAACATCCTCACGATCGGAACCAACACCGGGTTTCAAGCGCTCCCCGAGATCGGCGGATACAGCGGCCAGATCGCATTTCCGACCGTCGCTCCGGAGACGAAAACGCCGCCGCCCAAAGGGACGCCCTACCCGTCGCCGACGCCGGTCTCCATTTCGATCGGGGCCACGCTCTCGGTGGTGAAGCCCGCCGACGGCCCGGATCTCAACCTCGAGAGCGGCACCGGCAAGCGCAAGCACACCCGCGAGCGGCCGGCGCGCGCGTTGGCATACCTCGAGCTGCTGCCGACGCACGACGTCACGCTCTCGAGCTATCCGCGCATCACGCTGGACGTCCCGCGTGAGATCGCGACCCAGTATCGCGACGGCGAGTTCGGTCTCGCGCTCTGGAACGCGGGCGAGAAAGACAGCGCGTACCATCTGGCGGTCGCCGAGCTCGACGCGGTCGAGACCCCGCCGCCGATGGTACGGCACACGGCCGCCCCGCTCGCGGCCGCCGGCGCGAGCGGAGCCCCGTCCGGCACGCCGACGGCGCCCGCGTCGCTGCCGGCAGGCACGCTGATGCGTCAAGGCCCCCCCGGCATGGCCGGGAACGTGCCGGTCACGGGACCGCTCCCCAGCGGCGGCAGCCTTGCGCCGGGAGCGGCCGCGCCGACGGCGACGCCGACCTTGCCGCCGCAGCGCATCCTCTTCGCCGGCACCGAGACGCCGCTCAAACTGATCGCGAACCGGCCGGCGATCTTCGCCCTCTACGCGTTACCGCACCCGAAGGCGACGCCGGCGCCGAGCGGCGGCAGTTCCGCAGCGCCGTCCGGGCCGAGTTCGTCGTCGGCACCGCCGACGACGCCGCCGACCAAAGCACCTTAGTTTCCGATCAGCGCTCGGTTTCGTCCGCGGGCGTCCCCGAGGCGGGGAGCGTTCCCGCCGCTTTGACCGGCGTGGAAAGCGGCAGAACCGCGTCGACGGCCGTCACCCACTGCCGCTCCTCGGGCGTGCGCACCGCGCGAGCTTCGGGAGCCGGCGCGCGACCGACGCGCAGTTTCAATTCCTTCCACACGTAGAGTACGCGCACGACGTAGTTCTGCGTCTCCGCGTAGGGCGGGATGCCGCCGAAACGCTCGACCGCGCGCGGCCCGGCGTTGTAACCCGCAATGGCCAGCGCGACGCCGTTCTTGCGCCCGGCGAAGTGATTCATCAGCGTCGAGAGGTAACGCGACGTGCCGCGCAAGTTGTCCGACGGATTCCAGGCGTTCACACCCAGCGTCGCCGCCGTGTGCGGCATGAGCTGACCGAGGCCGCGCGCGCCCACGCGTGACAGCGCATTCGAGCGCCAACGCGATTCGACGGTCACGATCGACATGATGAAGCGCGGATCCAGATGCGTCCGCCAGGCGTCGGCCATCACCGAACGCGCGTAAGCGCGGGCGCGCTCGACGGGCAGCTTCGGGTTGATCGAGCGCAGCACGGCCGCGTATGAGGCTTCGGTCGAGCCGATGTGTCCGGCCAGGGCGGGTGCCGGCTGCAGTGCGCCGACGAAGAACGCAAAACAGAACATCGCTCGAAGCGTAAGGAGCCGAAGCATTGTTCCCCGGGTTCGCACGGCCCATGGGATCACCCCTTCCCGGGGCGTCCGCCTTATGGCGAAGAGGAGGGAGCGGGCGGGTGCGCCGCTTTGCGAAGGGACGCTCAGTGGTGCAGGTCGTCGACCCAGCGCACCGCTTCGGGCGTTTCGGCCGCTTCGATGTCGAGGTTGACGACGACCGGCTCCTGTCCGCTGCGCACCAGAACGCAGCTCAGGGGCTCGCCCTCCGAGGCGTTGATCTCTTGATGCGGGACGTAAGGCGGGATGAAAATGAAGTCGCCGGCCCCTGCTTCGGCGGTGAACTCGAGCCGCTCACCCCACCGCATGCGGGCGCGTCCCGCAACCACATAGATCACGCTTTCGACCGGCCCGTGATGGTGGGCACCCGTCTTTGCGTCGGGATCGATCGTCACCGTGCCGGCCCAGAGTTTTTTCGCACCCGCGCTGGCCGTCGTGATCGCCGCGGCGCGATTCATGCCGGTCGTCTGCGGCGTGTTCGGATCGAGGTCGCAGCCGCTGATCACGCGCACGCCGTCGAACTTCCAGGCCGGACCGCTCGCGCTCATCCTACCGGCCGATCAATGCGGCCACGATCGCGATGAAGATCAACGCGCCGAGCGCGAGCGTCCAGCGGCGCTCGAGCGGAGCGATGCGCAGCGCGGTGATGTTCGCCGGCTTCCGGGGCGGCATCGGATCGGGCATCGCTGCCGCAGGCGGCGTGAACTCCACCGGCGTTTCGAGCGGCGCGACGGGCGCGGCCGGCGCCGCGACGGCAGCCGGCGGCGCGGCGGACGGCGCCGCACTCGGCGTTGCAGCTGCCGCGGCAGCCGGCGCCATGACGTTTCCAGCCCGCGTTCCTTCGACCGAGCAGCGGCACACCGCGCAGCGGGTATCGCCGAGCCCAGGCCAGGTGGGCAGTCGCTCGTACGGTGAACCGGCTGCGATCCGCTTGCAATCGGCGCAGGCATCGGGGCGCGCAATCCACCGGATCAGCACCGGCGGCCGCTCTGGGGGCCTCACTCGTCGTCCTCTCTCGTGACCGCGACGCCGCACCCGGCGCGCGCGTTTGGCCGCAGGCTTCGGTTCGGCCGCGACCGGCTCCGCCGAGCCGCGCGTGCCGAACTCGATCTTAACGCCCCGCCACGCGCATGGAGGTTCGCGCGATCAGGATCTCGTGTCGCCCGGCGGGGCATTTTCCGTCCCCGTCCATTGATCGGACTCCGATCCGATCAAGTCGTTCACCCGCTGAGCGTAGAGGGTGATCCGGTCGGGATCGGCCAGGTTCTTATACTGTCCCGCGCGTTCTTCGAACAAGAAGCGCTCGCTCGTGATCTTGCCGTACGCGCTGTTGTTCCGCAGCCAGGTGTCGTGATTCTTGAAGATCGAGTCGATCGACTTCGCCAGTGTCGCGGCGGCACCGAGAATTCCGGCCGACGCGGGCACCCACGGTGCATTGCCGGTCGAGCCCGTCGCCTGGGCGACGAGGACCACGACCGGCACCGCAGCGCCGAAGATGACGGCCAGCAGGTTCCAGAAGTGGTAGCCGCGTTTTGCGCTCCGCGCCCATTGCAGATATTGCCGCTGCATCTCGTTGACGCGGTTGTTGATCTGCGTGACGCGGGCCTGATCGTCGAGCGCCTCGTCGGCGTCGCGTGCGGGCGGAACGGCGGGTGGATTCTCCATGCTGCTAACCTCGCGTCAGGGCGATCGACCGGGCGGTGTTGGAACTCCGGCGCGCACGAGTTCGCAGGCGCGAACCCAACGTCCGGCATGGGTGCCGCCACGCTGCAAATGTGACTCGCCGGGCTTGACGCGTGGCGGCAAGGAGTGCGAAGGTTTAGTCGCCTAGTATATCAAGGCGACCGTTAGGTCGCGTCGAGTGGCCGCGGGTCGCTCGAGCACTTTTTTTGGGGTGTGCACGATGGAGAAAACGAACCGACCGAATCGTCACCGATTCCTGACCGTGGCCGGAACGTCGGCTGTGGCGGCTGCGGTGAGTCAGCCGCTCTTCGGAATGAAGGCTGCGCTCGCCGCGCCGCTCGTGCGCCAGGACGTCGGAAGTCTGACCGCGACGAGCCCGGCGATCCTCTCGTACGCGGCCGCGATCACCAAGATGCAGGCGCTGCCGGTGACGGATCCGACGAGTTGGGCCTATCAAGCGGCGATTCACGGGACGACCCTCAGCCTGGCGCTGCAGTCGTGGAACACGTGCGAGCACAACACCGAATGGTTTTGGTCGTGGCATCGGATGTATCTGTACTGGTTCGAACGGATCGTGCGCAAGAAGTCGGGCGACTACGGGTGGACGCTGCCGTATTGGGCCTGGGATTCAGCATCGGAACGGAAGCTGCCGTCGATGTTCAGGATCACGACCAGTGCGCTGTACACTTCGCATCGAGATCCGAACATCAACAACGGTACCGGATCGCTGCCGGCGGGCGATGTCAGCACGGCGGCTGCCTTCGCGACCCCGGTGTACTCGACGCCGAGCCAAACCGGCGCCAACGACATCTTCCAAGGCACGCCGCACGGCAACGTTCACGTCGATGTCGGCGGCTGGATGCAATCAATCTATACCGCCGGGCAAGATCCGATCTTCTACCTCCACCACGCCAACTGCGATCGGCTGTGGCAGGTGTGGCGCGCGAACTACGGCGGCGTGGATCCGGTCGGCGATTCGACGTGGACCGGGAAGACCTACACGTTCTTCAACGAAAACGGCGCGCCGGTCACGATGAACGCCTGTCAGATCGTCAACGCTGCCCAACAGCTCAACTACGTCTACCAAAACGGACCAACGCTGCCGCAGGAAGCCTGTCCGCCCCGCAAGATCTGGTGCTGCATACCGATACGATGGCTGGTGCCGATCAAGTTTCCGATCATCCCACCGCTGGCGGATCAACCCGTGCACATTCCGCTGCCGATCCCCGAGGATCTGCTCCAACGCGTCTTGAGCATGGCGAAGAACCCGTCGGAATCGGTGTATCTGCAGCTCGAAGGAGTGCAGGCCGATCGCCAGCCGGGTGTCGTCTGGGAAACCTACCTCGGACCGTCAGCGGCAATGACGTCGAACACCGAGAGTCCGAGCTTCGTCGGTAACGTGGTGCTGTTCGGCACCGGCATACGCGAGGGGATGCCGTCGATGTTTCGCCCGGCGGTGTTCGCGTTCAAAATCAATCGCGCCATCCTCGCCGCAGCGGCCGGCGGCAAGATCTTGGTGGTGACGTTCGCGCCGCGCGGCATTCTCGTGAACGGACAACTGACCCACCCCAAAGTCAGGGCCCCGGTGCGAATCGGCAAGATGAGCATCGTGGTGGAAACGCTCAAGCGCTGAGCGGGCGCCCGTCACGCGTGGCGCCTCTCTCAGCATTTTGCCAGGAAGAGCCCGATTCGTTAGACCGCTCGGCGCGGTGGGAACGAACGAAAGATGAAATCTTCACGTCTCGTTTCAACCGCGCTCGGCGGTCTGTTGACCCTAGGGGCCCTCGGTGGAACGCCGACGGTCGCCAAGGCCGACACCGCCTCGACCGCTGCCATCGTCGCCGGCGCCGCCGCCATCGTCGGCGCGTTGCTGTACGACGGCAACAACCACCCGTACTATGTGCACAACAACCGCCGCTACTACGTCACGCAGAACGAAGCGCAGTATTATCGCGCCCGTCATCAGGGCGTCATGCGCAATGCCTACGTGCCAGAACGCGAGTACCCGGTCGCGCGCGATCCGTATCATCAGGGACAGGGACAGGGACAGGGACACCGCTAGCGCCTGACGGTTCTCGAATCCGCGCCGGCGACGGGGTACCGGCGCGGTCCAAGGCCTCTCCCGGCGTGACGGCTGGGGCCGGGGTACGCTCCGCACGTGATCCGACTCACATGCTCTCCTAGGAGGAGTAACCAAGCCGGACGGCCGAAGCCCCCGCTTCCTCGGATCGGAGGCCACGGTGCGCAAGCTTTTCGCATTCACGCTCTTGTTCGCGTTTACGTTCCTTTCGGGAGCGACGCGCGCACACGCGCTGTCCGGCACGGTGAATTTCGTCGTGCTGCGCGTCTCCTTCAGTGACTTTGCCAGCGGCGCTCGATTCACGAGCGCGCAGACGCAAACGAACTTCAACAATATCGCCACGCTGTGGGGCACCGACACCTCGTACGGCAACATCACCCTCAAGTACCAGACCGCCGGCCCCTTTCAGATGCCGAAGACGAGCCCGTCCTATATCGACGTGGGCGGTAATTCGTCGTCGTTGGCGGCGATCGTTACGCTCGTCAACGACGCCGTCGCAGCATCGCCGACGACGATCAACTGGTCGAGCGTGTACGGCGTCGTCGTCGATTTCGAAGACACGCGCTCGAGTGGATTCTATCGTGGAATCACCTATCCGAGTACGGTTTCGATCTCGCCGCCGGGCGGTGGAAGCTATAACGTGCACGCGTCGATCGTCGGCGAGAGTCCTTTGGAAGACGTCGCGCGCACCTGGGGCCGCTGGGCGCACGAGATGGGCCATCAGATGCAAGCCAACCCCGGCAACCCGTGGCATCCCAGCAACTACAACAGCGATTTCGAACAGATGGACGGCGAGTATCCCGCCCAATCCGGCGTCTTCAACAAACAAGCCAACATCGCGTACCCGGGCTGGCTGCCGCCGAGCAAATACAAGATCGTCAATCCGCCGCACGGCGCTTCGGTCGGACTGTACGCCGAGGAGCAGCCGCCGGGCGGACAGCCGGATTTCCAGGCCGCCAAGGCGTTCCTCACCAGCGGCGGTTCGAAGCTCTATTACTTGGTCAGCGTGCGCCATCACATTCTCGGCGACGATCAGGCCACGACACATGGGCCCAGCGGCCTGCCCGACGAGGGCGTGCTGATCGAACGGGTCGTCGAAGGCGGCGACCCGAACATCGATGATTGCGCGCCCAACGGCTGCTTCCGCTGGGTCAATGTGGAGAACAACGGTTCCACTACCGACACGCTGTGGCACGTCGGCAATACCTACAAGAGCAGCGCCGACGGGATCGACATCACCGTGCGCGCCAAGCCCGACGCCGATCACTACGTGGTCGACATCGCGTACGCCGACAAGTCGGGGCAGCCCGATGTCGGCATCAACAGTTGGCTCGAGCCGCCGGGCAACACCTACGAAACGACCGACATCTGGATCGACAGCCCCGTCAACGGGTACGGCACCTATCGCTACCCGATCTGGTCGGATCTGATGGGAGGAACCGTCCCCTCCGGAAACGGCGACGATCCGGCGATCGGACAAGTCAACCGCTTGTACGCGCGCGTCCGAAACTACGGCAGCTTGACGGCCTCGAACGTCGTCGTGCATTTCGACATCACCAATCCGCCCGGCGTTGGGATCAACGGGTCGAACGGCTTCATCCCCCTGGGCACGGTGACGTCGGCGCAGTTCCCCGGGCTGGCCTCGATCCCGCCCGGCGGCCACGTCGACGTCTACTACAACTGGACGCCGAATTTCCCGCTCACGCCGGCGCAGATCGCGGCGGGAACCTTCTACTTCCACACCTGCGTGCGGGTGAGGCTCGATCACGTCGCGGGCGAGACGTTCTTTGCGAATCAGGATGGGGACGGACAGCAGGAGAACATCAACTACTTTCAAGCCGGATCAACGGGAACACCCGGCGCCCCCGGAGCGCCGAGCACCGGGATCATCCATCTGCGCAACGATAGCCCCGCGGTCTCGAAGCAGTTTGCTCTGAGCGTGCTGCGTGAGGATCTCCCGAGCTCGTGGATCGTCGATCTCAACAACGGCCACCCGATCGTCGAGCTCGGCCCCGGGCAAGAGAAAGACATCCCGGTGAGCATCAAGCAGACCCACAGCGAGGCCGTTGGTTCGCATCACACGATCCGCGTCTACGCATCGAGTCTGGAAGTGCTGCGCAACGCGATCCGGCCGACCGACCTGCACAACGAAGTCAAAGTGCTGGGCGGCGTTCAGCTCCAAGTCGCCGTACTTCGGAAGACGAAGCTCGAATGCAAGTCGCTCGGCGGCGGAGGTTTCGTGGGGACGCTGACCGGAATTCAACCGAGCAAGCAGGATGCGCCGGTACGCGTTCAGGTCGTCGGCGTCACCGCAGCCGGCAAGCTGACGAGTCTGATGGGTTACGGCATCGTGCCGCGCAGCGGAGGCGCATTCAAAGCGTCGTTCCAACGAACGCCGGTCGCCGGGATCGCGCTGCCGCCGCGCGCGGTGTGTCTCTACGCAGGTTCGACGACGTCGACCAGCGCAGGCAGCGCAATCATCAAGATCTGATCGGGTTTCTGCAACGGGCTTCGCCAAAGGAACGAGCATGGATGTCGCGGGTCTGAAGCCCTTGTTCGGGCAGCAATGTGTCGCGGTCGTGGCTCAGCGCAGTTTCGTCGGGACGTTGGAACCCGTACCGAACAGCGCCTCGACGGTTTCGATGACGAAGCTTCCCGATACCCTCGCCGCGCAGTATCCCGCCGCCATCAACGGCGTCGCTGCGCTGGACGTGGGCTCGGTGACCTTCGTTCAGCGGCTCTCAGACTACAGCCCCTAGGCCGCCGCCGAACCGCCTCCCGCCCGCCAGGGCATCGGCTCGGTCTGCGGTAACACTGACCGAGCCTGTGTGCGAACGAAAATGGGGGACCGCCGTGTTTGGAGGCCGATTCGCCGCCGCGATCTGCGTGATGCTCGCTGCCTTCCTCGTGCCTAGAGGGGAAGCAAACGCCGCGGGTACGACGCGCATCCAGCAAAGCGACGGGACGATCCACACCTACAACGACGTGCGGATCCGTCTCACGGGGCAGACGCTGTGGATCCATAGCGGCGACCGAAAGGGCGTGCTCGAGGTCACCACCGGCGCCTGTTCGTTTGTCAGGGACGTGCAACGCTGTCTTCCGTTCATGGCGACGCTGCGGCAGCATGGGAAGACGCATCAAATCGCGCTCGAACACGGAACGGTCTTCATGAACCTGACCGATGCCGTCCAGCACTTGCCGCGCTCGAGCGAGGGGCTGGGCCCGCATCAGGTGCTGGTCCTGCTGCATACGATGCACGGAACCTACGTCTCGGTGAAGGGAACGCTCGACGAGGTCACACCATGAGCAGATTTTCGCAGACTGCATGCGCGCTGCTGCTGCTGAACGCGATTCCTTCGGCAATCTCCGCGCAGCAGCGCGGCGGCGGCGGTAACGGCCGAGCAGCGACCCCGCCGGTGGCTCACGCGGCCCCCGTCACGCGGTCCGTTCCCCAAACGCGGACGGTCGCTCCGCCCGCCGGCGGCTTCAATTTCAACCGCGACATCAATCCGATGCCGGTCCAACGGCGCAGCGTCGCACCGCAACCGCCGGTCACGCCGCCGCAATTCATCGCGCCGCGACGGCCGCCCGTGCAGCAGCCGGTGACACCGCAAGCACCGGGACGGATCGCACCGGGCCCCATCAACTACCGCCGCGTCCCCTCCACTCCCAATACGAGCGGCGGACCGTTACAGGGGCGGTTTCACGGGCCCGTGGTGCGGAACACCCACGCGCCGCCTCGCGCGTGGGGCTGGAACCACGGGGTCGTTTGGCGATCCGCGCCCGTCTACTGGGGCGGTGGTTTTTGGGGTCCGTTTGCGCTCGCTGCGCTGACGGATTCACTCCTGTTCGGTTCGATCGTCGACAATCAGAATCAAGTGATCTATCCGTCCTATCAAGCCGAGCCGGACAGCCCGGGCGCGCAGCTTCTCCAAGACTACGGTCTCCAGCAGACCGACTGCGGCCCGCCGGATCTCGTCGTCATCTGGGGACCAGACAACAGCGTGATCTGCGCGTTCCCGAACGACACGGTTGCGCCCGGCAACTACGACATCGATCCATCGACCTTCACGCTCGTTTCCGGATCACCCTGAGCCTGGGCACACTCTGACACCGACCTGCGCCCGGAGAACGATCGCTTGCACGTCATCTCGCGCAGCGATCTCTGCTGCGAGCGAACGAAGCTCGCGCGCGGCCTCATCGCGTACGCGAGCCTGACCTACGAGAGCTTCAGCGCTTCCGAATAGGCGGTCTCTTCATCCCAGGTCGAGCCCTCGAGCGCGTTCGCTGCGAACGCGGCCGAGCCGAGCTCGGCCGTGACGCTGGCGACCGCGCGCTTCCGCAGGTCGGCCAGAATCTTCGCCACCACGCCGACCGCTGGTTCCGACGCGTCGTCCGCGTATCCCAGGAGCTTGGCCGCAAGCGCCGGGTCCGCTGCACGCTCCCGCACGGCGACCAGCACGGTCACGGCGTTCCGGCAGTCGAGCGGCTTTGAATGCGGGCGGCGAGCTCGAGTTGTTCCAGTGCCGTCGCCCGCGCCTTGGCCGTGTCCCCCGCTTGCAGAAAGGCACACCACAGCATGCCCAGAGACCGCACGTACATCGTCGGTTCGATCGAACGGCACAGCCCGACGGTTTGTAAGGCGATCTCTTTCGACGTCGCGGGGTCTCCGAAGGCGAGTTCGAAGTTGGTCCAGTGCATCAAGGAGAGTCCGGCGATGCGCTGCCGGCGCAGACGCTTCTGCGTTGCGATACTCGTCGAGAACATCTCCCGCCGGCGCTGGGTGTCGACGGATTCCCGCGTCGCCTGCATGATGTTCGCCCGCGAGATCAGGAGCTCGTCACCCAGCGTTTGCGCCAGAGCAGCCGCCTCGTCGGCGAGATCGCTCAACTCATCCTCACGTCCCATCGTTGTAAAGGCCAGCGATAATGCCAGCAGCGAAACGACGAGCCGTCGATCGTCTTCGAGCTCGCGCGCGATTTCGAGCGCTCGCAGGCCCGCCGCAATCGAAGCCTCGAAACGGCCTTGATTGATCAGCAAGGTCAAACGCGCGTCGTTCAAATCGCCTTCCAACGGTTTGGGAAGCTCGCGCTCTGCGGCGAGCGCCGTTTCGATCCAGCGCAGCCCTTCTTCTTGGAGCGCGAGCCGGTCGAAGAAGCGGCAAAGGGCCGCGGCAAGTTCCGCGCCCACGATCGGGTCTGCTTCGAGCGACCACGCAAGAGCGGCCCGGAAATTGTCGATTTCCGCCAGCATCGGCGCGATCCACTGCGCTCCCGGTGTGACGTCCCACTCGTCGCGCTGCTGTTTCGCATACGTGCGATAGTACGCGGCGTGCGCATACGACGTCGCTTCCAGCTCAGCCGATTCGGTCAGCCGGGCGCGGGCGTATTCGCGCATCGATTCGAGCAGGCGATAGCGCTGCTGGGATCCCTGAATCTCGGTAGCGATCAGCGACTTGTCGACCAGCGTCGAAAGGATCTCCAAAATCTCCCACTCGTCGAGACCGGCATCGCCGTCGCAGACCGTGGCGGCGGCTTCGAGGGTGAACCCGCCGACGAACGTGCCGGCGCGCCGGAACACGATCTTCTCGCCCTCGGAAAGGAGGTCGTAGCTCCAGTCGATCAGCGCGCGCATCGTCTGCTGGCGCGGCAGCGCGTTGCGGCTGCCGCCGGTGAGGATGCGGAAGCGTTCGTTTAGCCGGCGCGAGAGTTGCTCGACCGCGAGCACCTTGACGCGCGGAGCGGCGAGTTCTATCGCCAGCGCGATTCCGTCGAGCCGCCGGCACACTTCGGCCACGATCACCGCATTCTGGTCGGTGAGCGCGAAGCGCCCATCTGCAGCTCGGGCGCGCTCGGCGAAGAGCGCGACGGCACCGTACGCCGACGCCTGGACGGCAGTCAGTCGCGAACCTTCCGGCGGCAGCCCGAGCGACGGCATCCGGTGAACCGATTCGCCGCTTACGTTGAGGCCTTCACGGCTCGTCGCCAGGACCTTCACCCGCGGACATCCCCGCAGGATGGCGTCGATCGTGCTCGCGGCTGCAGCAACGAGATGCTCGCAGTTGTCTAAAATCAGCAGCAGACGCCGTGGTTTGAGGTACCCGATCACGACCTCGGTCGCGGTCTTCTCGGGCGGGACGGAGAGCCCGAGTGCGGAGACGACTTCGTGCACGACGAGCGACGGGTCGCGCAACGGCGCGAGATCCACGAACCAGACGCCGTCGCCGGAGCCGTCCAAGAGCTCGGCTGCGACTTGCAACGCCGTCCGCGTTTTGCCGATGCCGCCGGTGCCGACGAGCGTCAGCAGCCGCGTCGTTCCGATCAGCGCTCCGATCTCGGCGACTTCATCTTCGCGCCCGACGAACGAGGTGAGCTGCAGCGGCAGGTTGTTCGGCAGCGAGTCCAGCGATCGCAGCGGCGGGAACGTCTCCGGCAAGCCTTCCGCGATGAGTTGGTAGACCTGCTCCGGATGGGTGAGATCCTTCAACCGATGTTCGCCGAGGTCGCGCAGGCTGGTCTTGGCGGGGAGTTCGCCTTGGACGAGGTCGGTCGTGACGCCCGAGACCAAGACCTGGCCGCCATGACCGATCGCGAGCAGCCGCGCCACCCGGTTGACCGCCGAGCCGAAGTAGTCGCCGTCCCGCTCGTCGGCGCTTCACGTATGGATGGCCGCGCGGACCCGTAGCCGGTCGACGCCGGCAAAGTCCTCGGCGACGAGTGCGCGCTGCGCTGCCAGCATCGCCGCGACCGCATCTTCGGGTCGGGCGAACGCGGCACAGAATGCGTCACCGATCGTTTTGAAGACGTGCCCGCCAGGCTCGGCGATTGCCGCGCGCATGAGCTCATCGTGCCGGCGCACCGCGGCCTGCATCGCGGCCCGGTCGCGCTCCCACCGCTGCGTGCTGCCCTCGATGTCCGTGAAGGCGAACGTTACCGTCCCGCTGGGAAGCGGTCGACGGGGGACAACCGCCGCCGGATCAGGGCTCAGGCTCACGCCGTCCGCGTTCGCCGCCGACCGAGCGTGAACCGTCCTCTAAGCAGCTACGCCGTCCGTGCCGCTTTCCGTGGTCCGTCGCGCTGACGAAGGCCTGGTTGCCGGCAGCTGCAAACGTGTTCGGCGCGACGTGGAATTCGCCGCCCGTTTCGCGGCCGAGCTGCTGGAACATCGCAAAGATGGCGTCGCGGCCGATGCAATCTCCGCCGAGCACGCCCGTCGGAGTGGCCCGCCAGTTCGCATCCTTTCGAAGAGCTCCGACAGCGCTACCATGTCGCCCGTCGAAGGCATCGAAGCCGAGGCGCGCGATTGCGAGAGCATCCTGTTCGACCTGGTTCGTAGCCATCGGCGCGCGACGCGCACCGTGAGCGACCGGAAAGGCGTTCTCGAATCGAAGTGTTGTTGTAAACCATCAAACAACTTTCCCGCTGTGCCCTGTGGGTGCAAAAAAGTGTTGTATGAAACAATGCTTTCCTATTCTGTATTGACGCCAGCTGGCGCTTACTCTCTGACGTGATGATGATCTGAAATTGTTTTTTTGAAAAGAATGGTCAGGTGTCAATTGCATTGACAAACATATCGAGCATGCGGTATAAATACAACACCGTAAACCCCCTCTTCCCGGAAACTCTCGGGAGCACTGGGCTTACTGCCGAAGAGGTAGGGCCCAGTCGTGTGTGGTTCTTACGAAGTTGTTCGGTTTTCTGTCGCGCGTTGTCGACGTGCTGATGCGAAAGCTCACGAAGCGCCGAGTGATCCGATGAGGATCTGATGCGCACGGTGGGTGTTCGCGCACTCCGCGCTGCCATCACGGTCACATTCCTCGCGACTATCGGCGCCGCTATCAATGCGATTGCCCGGTCGACATGAGTTTCTCCCACGATCTCTTCTCCCGAGCCACGATATACGCCACTCAGACGTATGCACGCAACGGAATCCACGCCGGCGGCGGCTCCCATTCATGGACCGCAAAACGTGCCGGACGAAAGGCACAAACATGAAAACCCATATCGCAATAGGTACGGTGGTGGGTGTTTCGCTGATCGCAGCCGGGATCGCCGTGGCTGCGCCCGCCCCACTGCTGCTTCACTCCGAAACCGGTTCGGCGCTGTCGTACCACATCGTCTTCAACGGCTCGTTCTGGAACGGAGAGAAGAGGGCGTTCGCTCGCGACGTCCAGCTCACCGTCCTCGGCGATGGCAAAGTCCGTGTGGTAAGTTCTGGTCCCGCACACGACGACGGCGTCACGGCGCAGGGGACGCTGCGGAAGAATGGCGAGATCGACGCCCCGAACGCGTCAGATCGCGTGCTTAGCTTCAACACGATCGAGCAAATCCTCAGTGCGGCGCCGCCGTCGCTCGAGCGTGGGGCGACCTGGACCACTTCGGTGCCCATGCAGTTCAACCAGACTGACGCAACGGTCGACCTCCCGGTCACCGTGAAGGTAGCAGCGGACGACGCCAACGGAGTAATCCTGCAAGGAACCGGAGCGCAAACGATCTCGACGACGTACGGCGGCTATCCAGTTCCGATCGACATAACCGTTCAGTTCGCGATGCGCATCACCAAGCACGGGTTCGACCGCTGCGATTTCGCAGCTACCGAACTCGTCCACGCCGGCCCGCAGACGCAAACACTGAGTTGGAAGTGGGCCATGACGCCGACCGCCATGACCGTCGGAACGACGAAGTAGACGCGAAGTGCTACTCCCGATCGTAATTTCGCTGGCGGCGCTCACGCTGGCAGCAGCCGGCGCGGACGTAGCGCGCGCGCCGATCCTGCTGACCGGTGACCATGTCGCGCTCCAGTACGCATACGTAGGCCACTTCTCGGCATCCGGCAACGTTGACGATCTCTCTGCGCGCCTTCAGATCGTCGCGACCTCGCCGAGCGCGGCAACGGTCACCATCACATCCGCCGGACACTCGCGTCAGATCGTCGCACTGCTGCACCGGGACGGCACGCTCACGATGACCGGGAGCACTCAAAGCGATCTCCTGTCGCAGTACAACGCGATTCCTTTGATGCTTAGCGGCGGCACGCATCTTGACGATGCGAGCGCGTCGTGGCCGGCCGGAATCCTCGTCAAGGTCTCGGAGACGGAGTGGCGGAGCATCCCCGTGCGGATCATCTCCACGGCGCGCGATGGTCGCACCAATCTCGATGCGACGGGCCAGAAGTCGATCCTCGTGTTCACGGACGACCGCACGGTCTCCGAAGACGTCAGCGTGACGGCCCACGCGGAGTTCGACCACGGAGCCTTTGTCAGCTCACACGTCAACGTTCACGAGATCGTGCACCTGTTCAAAGACATGCCGATTTCCTACGAGTGGACGATGTCGCCGCAGCTCTGAGCTCTTTGTTCAGTGTATCGGATTCAGTCGCACGTCGCCGTTCCGAATGACAACACCCGTGTGTCCCCGTAGCGCGGGGGCTTCATGACACAATACTCCTCCTCTCTCGATTAAGGAAGTAACCGTATGCCCCAAGTTCAGTTGCACAGTGACCTCAACGAATTGCTCGATCTCGTCGTGATCGCCAAAGGCAGCGTAGACCGCGGCTTCGCGCCCATTGCGAGCAGCTGCTGCTGCACTTCGTCGACCTGCTGTCATATCAACATCAGCTAGGGTTTAAAAGCCTGAGACGCGTCGCCGCACGTGCACGACGTGGTCTTGGGTCCCTCCCGCGCGGAGAGTCAGGAATCCCTCGTGCCGAAGAGCAAGTCCATCAAGCCATGGTATCGTATCGCTCAAAATGGAAAGCGCGTGGTGCTGCAGTACGCCGATTCCGCAGTCGTCCTGGAAGGACGCGCCGCGACCGTACTCTTGCCGAAACTGCTGCCTCTTCTCGACGGTCACCACAAGCTTTACGACGTCGAAGGCATCGCCGGAGAAAAGGGTCGTCCCGCGGTTCGGGCTGCGATCGCGGCGCTCGAACAGAACCATCTTCTCGCGGACGGACCGATACCGGCGACAGACACGAATCTCACCCGGACCGCATCCTTAGTATCCGCCGCGGGCGCCAGCGGCGCAACGCTGGCCGACGTGTCGCAGCGCATCGAGACTGCGCATGTCCTCGTCTATGGCAGGAGCGGGGTTGCGACCGAGATCTTGCGTTTGTTGCGCGCATCGGGCATGACCCGAGCTGAGCCACTGAGCGCGTTCGACGCAAACACCGCTACGGCGGAGCTTGTCATTGCCGCACCCTCGTCGTCCGAGCTCGCCTCGCTGACCCAACTTAACCTTTGGGCGCTAAGCGCGAAGCAGCCCTGGCTACAGGTCTTGCCGTTCGACGGCTTGTTCGCCGCCATCGGCCCGCTGTTCGTCCCCTGGGAGTCTTCGTGCCATGCGTGCTATCAGCTCCGCCGTGCCGCAAACGTCGACTATCCCGAGGAACTTCTCGCGCTCGACCAGGGCGAGGCGCAATTCGGCCAGAGTGCCGCGCTCGACGTGACGCTAGCGGGTCTCACCGTTCTCAACGCGCTGCGCTGGGTCGCCGCTCACGACGCCGTCTACGCCGGAACGATGCTCGCCTTCAACCCGGCTTCGCTCGACCGCGCCCTCACCACGCATCACGTCTTGCGCGTTCCGCGCTGTCCCGCGTGCGCCGTCGTGAGCCGCCTGGGGGCGCCGATGCCGTGGTACGAGGTCTAAGCGATGGACGTCCGAGACGGCGACGTCGCCACACCCCTGTCCGAGTCGTTGCCGCGGCTTCGCCAGCTCGTCTCACCATACACCGGCATCGTGCGCCTGGCATTCCAGATGATGGCGGCGCCCGGCGACCCGAAGATGGCGCACGTCACCTGCATCTCCGCGAACTCGGCCTCGACGGTCGGCGGCGGAGGTCCGGATTATAGCGGCGGGATCAACCCGTCGTATGACCGCGCTTTGGCCGCGGCCATCGGTGAAGCGGCGGAGCGGTACGCGGCGTCTTCGGTGCCTACCGATCGCTTGCGCCTCGCCAGTGCGCGGGAACTGAGCGAGCCGCACGTCGACCCGGCGGCGGTCGGGATTTTCTCGCGCGAGCAGTACGAGTCGGACGCGACGTTCGTTCCGTTCGATGCGGACACGCCGGTGCAGTGGGTGCTCGGCAACAACGTCGCGACCGGCGAAGAGACGCTGATTCCGTCGCACTTCTGTTACCTCCCGGATCACCTTGTCGAGGGCGAAGCGCGGATTACCTACAGCACGAGCAGCGGCCTGGCGTGCGGCTCGACGTATGCCGAAGCGCTGCTCTCGGCGCTTTACGAGCTGGTCGAGCGCGACGCATTCGTACTGGCGTGGTACGGCCGGCACGCGCTGCCGCTGCTGGAGTGGTCGGGCGTCGAGATTCTCGAACTCGAGGAGCGCCTGTACTATGCGCCAACCCGGGTTGAGTACCGCGCCGTCGATCTGTCGGCGTTCATGAACGTACCGACCGCGATGATCGTGGTGCGCGATCCCTCAGCTTTCGTCAGTCTCGCCATCGGGGCGGCCAGCGCACGGACGTCGATCGAAGCGGTGCGAAAGGCTTTGCGCGAAGGGTTTCAGACGCACGCGTGGGCGCGTCAGATCCGTTTGAGCCAACCGCATTGGACGACGCGCAGCGACTTCTCCGAGATCAAGACGTTCGAGGACCACGTCGCGTGCTACGCCTTCGGGAAATTCCCGCAGGAGACAGCCTTTCTCGACGCCGGCCCAGAGCGCCGACACGTTGACGCGGTATCGACGCTCTGCGGTCCTTCGGTGAGCGAGCAAATCGATGCCATCGTCGAGCGATTCCGAGCGCGGGGCATCGACGTTTACTCGCTCGATGTGACCTCGCCCGACGTACGCGATGTCGGTTTGTGCGTCGTGCGCGCGTTCTCTCCCCAGCTCGCTCGGCTCGACGCCGCGTATACATTCCGGTTTCTCGGTGTGCCGCGCCTTTACTCGGGCGCATACGAAGCCGGCATCGTACCACGCGCGTTCCGATCTGACGAGCTCAACCCGCTTCCGCATCCGTTCCCGTAGGAGTTCGCATGAGCAGCATAAAGACCGTCAACGCCGCCGAGACGGTGTACGGCGAAGACTCGCGCCGAAGGCTCGTGCAAGATCCTGCCGAGGCGTATCACGAGGCGTCGAAGCTTTTCAAGCAGCTCGGATTGCGGCAGACGGACGCGCATCTGCTCCAGGAGGATTCGAACGCTCTCATCAGCACGACGCGCTCCGTGAAAAGTTGGAGCCAGCTGACGAGCCTTGTGTTGCCTCCCCCCGCCTTCTCGGACATCGCTCTCGGCGAGATCCTCCTGCGGCGTCGTTCACAAGGATCCTTTGCGGCGAAGCCGATCACCCTGACGCAGCTCGCGACGCTCGTGTTTGCCGCCTGCGGCGTTACCAAACGCACTCCTATCGCCGGCGGTGATGAGCAGGTCTTTCGGACGGCGCCTTCGGGCGGTGCACTATATCCGCTCGATCTCTACGTCGCCGTGCAGCGGGTCGACGGCCTCGCGCCGGGGCTCTACTACTATAACCCGCTCGAGCATGCACTGAGCGTTGTGCAGCCCAAGGACGTGACCGACGCGCTGGCGGACGCCTGCATCTATCCGCAGGCGGTTCAGACCAGCTCGGCGACGCTCGTGCTGAGCGCGATGTTTTGGCGCAGCCGCTTCAAATACCGTCTGCGCGCGTATCGCTTCACGGTGCTCGAGGCAGGCCATGTTGCACAGAACGTCTTACTCGCCGCGACCTCGCTCGGGCTGGGCGCGCTCCCGCTCGGTGGGTTCTACGACGGCGCGGTCGACGAACTGCTCGGCGTCGACGGCGCGAACGAAGGGGTGCTTTACGCGGTCGCGGTCGGTGCGCCGTGACCGCGATGAGCGACAAACGCACGGTCCTCGGAACAGGCGTTCTCATGCAGATCGCGTTGGCTGCGCTGGTCGTGGTTGTGGCGCCGCGCTTCGCAATAGGAAACTTGCACATACGACCATCGTCGTTGCTGTCGGGCGCCGCGGCGGGCGTACTCCTGTATTTGGTTTTGGCTCGCGCGGCCTTCCCGCCGCGAGCGGCATTCACCGCGCGCGTGCGCTCCCTTCTGCTCAAGAGCACGATTGTCGTCGTTGTCGCTTGGGCTGAAGAGACGCTGTGGCGCGGCGCGGTCTTAGGCCTCTTGGAGCCGCGCGGTATCGCGCTTGCGCTCGGGTTGACGACGGTGTGCTTCGCCGCGGCCCACGTCTTCGGCCAGGGCTGGTCCGCCTTTGGTCAACAGCTGCTCACCGGGCTCACCTTCGGTTCACTCTTCCTCGCGACCGGGTCGCTCGCCGCGGCGATCCTCGCGCACGGTATCTACAACGCATTCGTGGTCGCGGCCGACCACGGGCTCCGTAACTCGCGCCTTCGCGAGATGAAAGTACAAGGAACGGCCACATGCTCCTAACGCACGAGATGGAAAGACCGACTCCTTCCGTGCGGCCGGCAAACGTCGTAGCGTCGCTCGAAGGCGTAAGCAAGTCGTACGGTGCCGTTGCCGCCTTGAGCGATGTGAACTTCGCGATTCGCGAAGGCGAGACCGTCGCTCTGCTCGGCCCCAACGGTGCGGGCAAAACTACGATGATCAACGTCTTTCTCGGCTTGCGCCGCATCGACCGTGGCACCGTCCGGGTCTTCGACGATCCTCCGCTCTCGGCACGAGCCCGGCAGCTCATCGGGATCACGCAGCAAGAGAGCGGGTTCCCTGGAACGCTGCGCGTTGGCGAGATCGTCTCCTACGTGGCTGCCCAGTACCGTAACGCGGTACCGAAGACGGAACTGCTCGAGCGCTTCGGCCTAGCCGACGTCGTACGTCGTCAGATCGGTGGCCTGAGCGGCGGACAGCGCCGCCGGCTCGGCGTCGCACTGGCGTTCGTAGGCGGCCCGCGACTGGTCTTCCTCGACGAGCCGACGAGCGGGTTGGACGTCGAGAGCCGGCTTTCAGTTTGGGACTCGATCACTGCGTCGTCGAGCGCGGGCGTGACGGTGTTGCTCACCACGCATAACCTTCAGGAAGCCGAAGCGCTCGCCTCGCGTGCCGTCGTGGTCTCGAAAGGAGCCATTCTCGCGAATGACACCATCGCGGCGATTCGTGCGAACGTGCGAACGCGGCGCATCTCGATAACATCACCTGTTCTGCCGGTGGGTTTCGCCAACATGACTGCGAGCGGCGACCGCTACTGCTTCGTCACGCAGGACGCGGACGCAGCGGTGCGGGAGCTCGTCTTGCGCAACGTCCCATTTCGAGATCTCGAGGTCGGCCCAGTTTCCTTAGAAGATGCGTTCTTGCTGATCGTGGGGAAAACGTCGTGACAAACTACGCCCGTCTGGTCTGGCTCGATACACGCTTGACGACGCTCGAGCTCGCGCGGTTCCCAGCTTACATCATTCCGACGCTCGTGCTGCCCGCGATGGTCTATTCGTTTTTCGGGCTCGGGTTCGGGAGTTCGCCGGAGTACGCGAACCATACCGTCGCGTCGTACGCGGCGTTCGCGGTTATCGGCGTCGCGCTGTTCCAGTTCGGCGTCGGCATCGCGAACGATCGCACCTCGCCCTGGGAATCGTTCATGCGGACCCTTCCGATCCCGCCCAGTGCCCGTTTCGTCGCGCGCATATCATCGGCGCTCATTTTCGCGTTCGGCGCGGCGGGCATCGTCTGTCTGCTCGGAGCGTTCGCCGGTCACGTCGAGATTTCGGCTTTCGGGTGGATTCGGCTCGCCTTCGCCCTGCTCTCCGGAGGCGCCGTCTTCGGGCTGGTCGGAATCGCCATCGGATACTGGACGAGCTCCAAAGCGGCCGTGCCGATCGCGAATCTCGTATATCTCCCGCTGGCATACCTGGGAGGATTGTGGATGCCGCCGCAGATGCTGCCCTCGATCGTTGCGTGGATCTCTCCCTTTACGCCGACGCGTCAATACGGCGAGCTCGTGTGGGCCGCGGTTGGCGGAGAGCCGCCGCCGGTGAGCGCGATCGGAATATTGCTCGTGTACGCGGTGCTGCTATCGGGTCTCGCGTACTGGGGCTATCGTCGCAACGAAGGCCAGCGATATCGCTAAGTATGCGTTACCTCTGCGCGATCGTCTTCTCGTTCGCCATGGCGGTCAGCGCGATTGGGAGCGTCCGGGCTGAGGCACCTCTTCTCGTCCGCGTCGCCGTGGTCGATCGCGATGGTCATCCGCAAGCGGAGGCGTCGGTCTTTGCCAAAGAGCCAGCCGGCGACGTGTTGCTCGGACGGACGGACGCGGACGGAATCGTAGCGATCACCGCGCTCCGTGGAGCGCGGATCTACGCTCGCTTCGGCAGCTTGGTCTCGGAGCCAGTCGCGATCGCGAGCGGATCGCTCCGCTTCGTCGTCGACCTGCCGACCATTGGCAGCGTCAGCACGCGTCCTTCGCTCGGCTCCATCTTGATGACCGAGCAGAGCGCAGCGGCGATCGTCGGCGGTAACGTCCTCGGGGCACTGAACTACCTGCCGAACTACCGCAGCGAAGCGGAAGGGGGGTCGGGCGCAATGCAGTTGAACGGCACGCCGCTCATGCTGCCCCCGTCGGCCGGCGGAAGTTCGCGCTTCAGCATTCCATCGAGCCTTGTCGCGTCGTTCTCGCCGGACCAAGCCGACGACGGGACGATCAACCCGAACCTGCACTTGCACGCACCTACCGCGACGCCTCAGCAGGACGTCGTGTTGGGAACCGGTTCGCAAGGCCTTGCTTCGTGGCAGACGTCGTTCACCGGCCGAGTTGAGAAGCTCGGCTATGCGATCGTGTTAGCGGATCAAGGCCTCGAAGGGCCGCTCTTCAACCGTACCTTCCGCGACGCCAGCGGGCTCACGTACGATCACTCGACGAACGCGCATGAAGTTGACGAATCCCTTGACTTCGAGCTCCCTGTGGGTGCCGCGCAGCTGAGCCTCGTCATGATCGGCAGCCGCGCGACCGGCGCGCAGATCACGAACGTGCTGCCCGGTACGATTGCGCAAGGTCTCGGTCCGGGAAACGTGCAGACGACCAACTTCGGCGACGGCTACCTGCGCATTTCACAGGCGCGCGGCCGCGACATGTGGGCGTTTCTCGACGTAAGGTTTGCGGGCGCGGCGACCGACGACGACACCAACGCGTTACTCGCGCTGGCGCCGCTCCCGAGCTACTCGGGATATCACTTTTCGGGACGCTACGACGAACTCAGCTTCACGCGCCAGTTCGGGGCGGACAGTGCGACCCTGAAAATAGGCTCGACGGTCGCCGACGTCGTCAGCTTCGACGCGCCCGATGAATCGACATCGATGAGCTCGGGGACCACGCTTGGGCTGAGCTACACGCACGGCGGCCAAGGATCGCTGCTGAGCGCCAACGTCAGCGGCACGAAGCAGACCGGTCCGTTCAGTGCATCGCGAATAAATGGTACGCTGAGCGGCGCGCGCTGGGGTCCTCATTCGCGTTTCGACTGGTCGCTGTATAGCGCGCAGGCACAACTCATGGAAACGTATTATGCCGACTCTCTGCGTTTGGCGGTGCCGGGCGCGGCGGACTTCGACTGCGCAGGACACACCGCGTTCGCCTCGGGGCCGAGCGACGGCACGCCGGGTGCGCCGCACATCGTCGCCGCAAAATCGAACGTCACGCAGCAGATCGGTTCGCGCACGCAGATCACCGCCGGCGGCTTCTATGCCCAAACGACTGATGCGCTCGTGGTCACGTCGAGCTCCGGCGGCCTGGCGCTGCCGAACGGTTACCTTCAGGCGCTCGACACGAGCTATTCGAACCTGTGCGGCGGCCAAACGCTCGCATCCAATGGGGTCTTCCTCACGCACTATACGACGGTGCCGCGGCGCGTCGGCGCGGAGTGGTACGTCTCCAGCTCGACGTCCATCGGCCCGTTGGTTGTGCAGACGGGATACGAAACGTATAGCGTCTTCGCAACCGGATTGCCGGCGGTTCTCATGGGGACAACTTCGACGCTCGTCGACGGCGCGCAGCTCTGGAACGTCCCAATGCACCGCGCAAGTCTGCTGATCGCGTACCCGCATCGGTCGCTGACCGCCGCGCTCGGGCTTGCGTACGTCTCGTCGAACAACGCCGCGCACCTTCCGGCCTACGTCATGGCATCGGCCGGCGTTCGTATGCTGCTCCGTCGCGGCGGCATCGTGACATTCTCGGCCCAGAACCTCTTCGGCCGCTATTCGGACGTCTTCCAGTCGCCGCGATTCGCGGCTACCTCAGCAACCACGCAGGCGCCGGTGGCGTTTCTCGCAACGCCGCTCACCCCGACGTGGACCCTTCGCTACGAGTTCCACCTGGCGAGACAACCACGGTGACCGTAGCGTTGCGGCTGCTTCTCGCGCTCATCCTCAGCGCCGCATCCTTAGCGAGCCGGCCTTCCCCGTCCAGCGAATCGCCTGCCTACGCTCCGGTGAGCGACGCGCGGCTCGCCGCGGCCGCGAACGACGACGGGTGGCTGATGTACCGGCGCTCGTACGACTCGCAAGCGTACGCACCATTTACTGGGATCACTCCTCGCAACGTCCGCAGCCTGCGCGTCGATTTCACGTACGACACCTCTCTGCCGCAGGGTCACGAGTCGCCACCGATCGTCAACGGCCGCACGATGTTCGTCACCACGCCGCTCGACCATCTGATCGCGCTCGACGCGGTCACCGGCCGCGTCCGGTGGACCTACGTGCACGACCTCGATGTTCGCGTGCTGCGGGCGATCTGCTGCGACGTCGTGAACCGGGGCGTCGCGCTGTATGGTTCTAACGTGTACTTCGGTACGCTTGACGATCGCCTCGTAGCGCTGGATGCACGCACGGGGCGAATCGTCTGGAAGCGTGTCGTCGTACCGGTCGGGAAACAATATTCGATCACCGGCGCGCCGCTCGCCGTCGGAGGGAAGATTATTACCGGTGTCGCCGGCGGAGAGTACGGTGCGCGCGGGTTCCTAGCGGCGTATAGCGCCGCCACGGGCACTCTGCTTTGGAAGCGGTGGACCATCCCCGCGCCGGGTGAACCCGGCGGCGCGACGTGGCCTCGCGGCGCGTACGCGCGCGGCGGCGGGACGACCTGGATCACCGGATCGTACGACGCGCGCACCCGCACGCTTTTCTGGGGCACCGGCAACCCGGGGCCATGGTTCGCAGGCGTTCGGCCGGGGACGAACCTCTACTCGGACTCGGTGCTCGCGCTCGATATCGATACCGGGCGCTTGAAGTGGTTCTTTCAGTTCACTCCCCACGACTCTTGGGACTACGACGGCGTGAACGAGATGGTGCTCGTCGACGCCGTCATCGGAGGAACCCGCGTACCGGCGCTCGTCCATGCTGATCGCAACGGCTACTTCATCGCTTTGGACCGCAACACCGGGCGCTTTCTCTACGGCCGCCCTTTCGTCAAGGCATCCTCAATCCGAGGGTACACGGCGTCAGGCCGCGCGATCATGAATCCCGCCGCATATCCGCGTCAAGGGCGGGATGCCATGACCTGCCCCAGTTCGTCGGGTGGAAAGAATTGGTACCCAATCGCGTATAGCCCGCAGACCGAGCTCGCCTACGTGCCGATGCTCCACCTGTGTACCACGCTTCACGCGACCGGAGAGCTCAGCACCGACTACGGCTACTTCGGCGAGACCTCGAGCAGCATTGCCGAGCCGGGGAACCCGAACTTCGGTGAGCTGGGCGCAATCGACGTTCGCACGGGGCTCAAGCGGTGGTCGCACCCGAGCCGCTATCCCTGGACCGGCGGCGCGCTCGCGACCGCGAGTGGGATCGTCTTCAGCGGCAACGCGGCGGGCGATTTCTTCGCCTTCGACGCGCACACCGGGGCCGTGCTGTGGAAGTACCACACGAGTTCGGGAATCGTCGGCGTACCGACAACGTATCGCGTCGACGGTAAACAGTACGTCGCCGTTTGGGCTGGTTACGGAGGAGGCGTCGCCGCGTTTGGCGGACCCGCGGCAACGCTCACCGCAAACATACCGCGCGGAGGCCGGCTCTATGTGTTCGGGCTGAGCACCACGCCCTGATTCCGGCGCACGCCGGGTGGAAGACGTCCTTCACGCTCGAGACTGTGCCATGCGTGCCAGAGCACGGCGTGGAGGTTCGGCTCGTCGCTCATCAGCACGCCGATGCGGTTGAAGTGCATGTGAAGCAGGCTGTCGAGCAGTTCGCCCGGTCCGACCGTGAGCGTCCCGTCGCGAGCGAGCGACGACAGCGTCTCGATTGCCACGCGCTCGTCGTTTTCAGGTGGGACTGCATCGAGCAGGCTCCGGCGAAATGCGCGCACGACCGCCCAATCGACGTCGCGAACCGAGCGCGCCCTCGCGGTGTGCGCGTCTAGCCACTCATCGAGATCGAACGCGCCGAACCAGGCCGTTACGAACGGGACCAGGGTCACGAGAGCACGTTCAACTCGCGCCGCCCCGCTCAGCGGCGGCGAGCGGAGGGCGTCGAGAGCGCGCCGGCTGTCGCAGCCAAAAAGTGTCTCGACGTGATCGATCGCGTCGAGTCCGCCGTACCGCTCGAGTTCCTGACGGTAGGTGTCGAATGTGTAGCGGCGCAACGTCCCGCCGGCGAGCAGTGGCTCGAGCAGCAACGCGATTGCCTCGAGCGTTTCAAACGCGCGTCCATTCGTGGTGCGCAGACGCACGCGGATATGTGTGTCAGGGTCAGCATAGCGCAGGAAGAACCACCGGTCTACGCCGGTTCGCTCGACGCAATGCGCGACGAGATCGGCGACCGCTCCGCTTAGCAGCGCCTCGATGTCGCCTGCTCCGCAATAGAGCTTCACGTACGTGCGATCGCTGCCGGGACCTTTGGGGAGTGATTCCTCGCGCGCGAAGCACCGCGCCGGCGCCGGCGCGAGCGCCGCGCGGCCGGGGATGCCCGCGACGAATTCGTGCAGGTACAGCTCTCCGTCGCGTTCCAGCCAGAGCTCGTCGAACGACGGAAACATCTCCTCGAAGCGCAGCAACGAGTCGGATGGGAATCCCGCTTTCGACGCGGCGAGCTCGTCGCGCAGCAGCTCGACCGCCAGTGGAGAATCGAGGTCGAGGAGCAGCTTCATGTCGCGTTCGACGAGGTAGACCCAGCGCGGCACCATCCATTCCGTACGCCAGGCGGAGACGAACGCCGCGAGGTCGCCCTTGTTCGCCGCGAGCGAGCGACGCGGCACCGCCCACCCCGCAACGGCGAGGACGGCGCGGCCGTAGCGGACGCGCGGCAAGAACGGGATCGTCGCTGCCGTTCCCCAATCGAACAAACGCGGCAAGACGTGATCCTGCTTCCCGATCAGGGAGAGTAGACGCATGTGCGGCGGCGCGAAGTACGGCGTTGAGAGCATGAAGCTTTCGAGGATTCGCAGCCGGCGGTGCAACGAGATGGACGATGCGACGAACCGTCCCTCCTCGAGGCCGATAACGATGTCGCGTGGCTCGATCCGTGGCGTGCCGGGACGCAACCGCTCGCGGCGCGAGGCGATCGCGTGGCGCGGGAGCGCGGGGCGCAACAGGTTGGCGTAGTGGTGATCCTGCGGAACGTACACCAGCTCCGCCGGCAACGAGTCGTCGCCGTGTGGCTGCGCCTCAAGCGCGCGCAATCGGTCTGCGAAGCCGGACCCGAGCGCGTCGGCGAACCGGCTGATCGTCTTGAACGCGCCGTCGGTGTTCAGTCCAAAGACTGGCCGAACGCGATAGTCGCCATTTCGCAGAGCCGCCATGTCGCGCGCGGCGACCTGGAAGCCGATCTCGCAGCCGTTGGGCGGCGGCAGTGTCTCAGTGTGGCCGGGGTGGAGTTCGTCGAGCTCGGCCTTCGAGAGCACGACCTCGACGCTGCGGTCGCGCAAAGCGCGCGCCGCGAGCGAGAAGCGGATCTCGTCGCGCAAAGGGTCACGATCGGGACGCTCGAGCGACGTGTCGTCGGGGACGCCGATCCCCGCGTCCGGATCGACGAGCTCCAGAAGCGGAACGCGCCGTTCGCTCCCTTCATAGCGACGCGTGAAGCGCTCGCGATAGCGCTCGAGCGAACGCGGTGCGGCGCTCGCGAGCATGAGAGCAGCGAGCTTGAGTACGTCCGCAACGACCGCGTCGCCAAGCGCACCGTCGAAGGTCTCGATGAGATCGACGTAGACCGGCGAGAACGCGGTCCGATGCAGAACGCCGAGCCCCTCGGCTACCCGCGCGAGCAAGGGTTGATCGATCACCGCCGACGATGCGAAGCTCAGGCTTGCGAGCCCGCGCCGTGCGTCTCGCAGGGCGGCGAAACGGCCCGTCGCGTCGTGCGCGAGCGAATCCGCGAGCTCGCCGAGCGGGTCGTCAATCGGCGACGGACGGCTGAAGACAATCACTCCGGCGTCGAGCATGCGATCGGCGAGACGGACCGCGACCTCGGCCGGAATTGCGAGGCGATCTGCTAAGCGGGCGACGATCGCGTCAAGCGGTGCCTCGCTCGCGCAGGCCTCGGTCACAGCTCGCAGCGTATCGGTCCAGCGCAGTGAGAACGGCTCGTAATAACACGCGACTGCGTCGCCGTCGGCATGGCCACGCGACAAGCGATCGGGATGCAGCACGAACAAACGATCGCCGCGCAGGACGACGAGATCGTTGGCGACTACGGGAAGCTGTCCGCGAATCGACGGGTCCGTTTCGAAAGCTTGATGGAGCGCGTAGAGCCAGGCCATGTCCGGGCCCGCGCGAACGCGCGGTTGCGACCGCGGCGCGAGACGCAGCGACGTCGTCGGACCGGACTCGACGGTGCCGGCACCGGCGAACAACCCGAACGGGGTGGAGCGCGTCGCCATGCGCAGCGCGTACGCCAGCGCCTTATACGGTGCTCGTTTCTTCTTCGCTGTTTCGCCGTTGCGCCAGGGCCCCAGCGCGGCGTAGAGCGTCGGCGAGGCGAGCGCGAGTGCCGCGTCGAACAGCGACGAATCCGCCAGCAGCGTGCGGGTCGCGGACAGCGTGTCGTCCGCAGCGTACAACTCCAGCGCGATGCGCGCCGGAAACGCGGGAACCCGCCCGGTGAGCAGGACGCGCGCGGTCGGTGGGCGTCCGTTCGTGACCACGTAGGACCCTCGAGTCTTGGCATCTGTGCCCAGGTGGGGCCTGTCCTTGCGTTTCGCCTCGCCCCTGCACGACCTGCGTGTAGCGTCGACATGACCCTCTTAAGAGCAACCTTCCCCGTCACCAATTGCGCACAAGGTAGGGGTCGAATTACATCCGGGTGAAAGCGGTGGGGCCCGTTCACATGACCTCAAGAGCTCGTCAAGAAAACATCAAACCGGCTTTCGCTTTCCCGATGAACAACGTGAACGTAAAATCGCGACGGATTTGTGATGCTGAAGAGATCATCGAATAACCTCGATCGATCCGTTGCCTTGCGGGCCGGGCTCATCCTTTTCGGCATCGCGGCCTTCGAAGGCGCGTTTATCATCATTTACCCGGACGTCTGGGTTTACCACGCCTTGCTTCGCGCCGCTGACGTGAACGCCGTAGCGTGGCTTCTCTGCGCTGCCGTTACGGTTGGCTTCACCGTATACTCCGTAGCAACATTCCCGCTCCTGGGACAACTCCTGACTCGAGTTTCGCCTTTCAAGCTGCTGGCTCCAATTATTGCCGTGCCCAGCGCGATTCTGGAAGAAGTGTTCTTTCGCTACAACCTGATGGACGTACTAGCGGCCCGCCACCAGTCGCTCGCCGTGCAGATCATCGGCTCCGCTCTTGCGTTTGGCGCAGCGCATGCGGCTTGGGGGATACGCGGAGGATGGCGCGCTGTGCGAGCAGCCATGCAATCGACCATGCTGCTGGGACTCGGACTTGCCATCGTCTATCTTGCCGCAGGCCGTATCGTCTTCCCATGCGTCGTGGCGCACTTTACGATCAACATGATAATCGAGCCGTGGCTGATGTACGCTTACATCTTACGTGCGCGGCAACGGACGCTCGCCTGAGGGTCGGCTCGGTTAGACCGTCTGATACCGCTCAAGGAATATCTCCCGCAAATAGGAAAAAACCCGCGGCGGCGGGGTAGTGGGTTGGGTTCAGGCTCACGCCGTCCGTGTTCGCCGCCGACCGAGCGTGAACCGTCCTCTAAGCGGCTACGCCCAAAAGGCCGCGTTTGCCGGATGATCGTGCGCAAAGAAGCGAACTTCGCGGACCTTTCCATCAACGACGGTGAAGACCAGAACTTGCTCCCCTTCGAGCGTTCGTCCGTGCCGCTTTCCGTGGTCCGTCGCGCTGACGAAGACCTGGTTGCCGGCAGCCGCAAACGTGTTCGGAGTGACGTGGAATTCGCCGCCCGTTTCGCGGCCGAGCTGCTGGAACATCGCAAAGATGGCGTCGCGGCCGATGCAATCTCCGCCGAGCACGCCCGTCGGAGCGGCCCGCCAGTTCGCATCCTTGTCAAAGAGCTCCGACAGCGCTACCATGTCACCCGTCGCGAAGGCATCGAAGCCGAGGCGCACGATTGCGAGAGCATCCTGTTCGACCTGTGTCGGCATGCGGTACCTCCCGTAGAAACGGTGGAATAGGGTCGAGCACAGACGTGTGCGTTGTGCCACAGGAGCGTAGGGCAGGCGGGCCAAGGGCTGTCAACGGTCCGGATACGGGCCGATCGGGATTCCGACGCATGTCGAGTGTGACCGCGAGGGCTCCCGGACGCGGACGGGAAGCTGGCCACGGTGCATGTCGTGGAAGTGAGCTCCTACGGCGATCCGTCCGTGCTTGCGTGGCGCACACGCGATGAGCCGGTCCCGGGTCCGGGCGAGGTCGCAATCCGGGTGATCCAGACCGGGGTGAACTTCGCCGACGTTCAAGCGCGGCGCGGCGCATATCATGGCGGCCAGAAGCCGCCCTTCGTGCCGGGGCTGGACTGTGTCGGCACGATCGTCGCGCTCGGTGACGGGATCGAGGGTCTGCGCGTCGGGCAACGTGTGGCCGCGTTTCCGCCCAACGGGTCGTACGCCGAAGTCGTCGTGGTGCCCGCCACGACCACCTATCCGCTCGACCCGGCGGTCCCCGATGACGACGCCGCATCGCTGCTGATGCTCGTCACCGCGTACAACGTCCTGATCTTCGCCGGACGCTTCGTGTCCGGCGAGAGCGTGCTGGTGCACGCGGCGGCGGGCGGAGTCGGCTCGACCGCAGTCCAGATGGCCCGCGCGCTGGGCGCCGGAACGATCTTCGCTACCGTCGGCAGCGAAGCGAAGGTCGCCATCGCGCGCGAGGCGGGCGCGGACGTCGTGATCGACTATCGGCGCGAAGATTTCGCGCGCCGCGTCCTCGATGCGACGAACGGTCTCGGTGTCGACGTCATCCTCGACTCGGTCGCGGGCGAAGTCTTTAACGCCGGGCTCACGGCGCTGGCGCCGTTTGGACGGATCGTCACCTTTGGCATCGCCTCCGGCGAGCCCGGCACGGTTCGGACGAACCAGCTGCACCCCACCAACCGCGCCGTCATCGGCTACAGTTCCGGGTCGTACCGCAAGCTGCGTCCCGAAGCGCTGCGGCCGGCCGTCGAGGCGTCGCTGCAGCTGGTCGCCGAAAACAAGGTGCACGTCGTCGTCGGCGCGCGCTTCCCGCTGCGTGAGGCGGCCGAAGCGCACCGGCTCGTCGAATCTCGTGCCGGCCACGGTAAGGTGCTGCTGACGGCACAATGAGGGTCGATCTGTCGCGCGTGCTGTTCGCCCTGGCGGCGCTGGCGCTCGTCGCCATGGTCGTGCTGCCGGTGGGCTGGCTGGTCGCGACCAGCTTCAGCGGGCCTCGCGGGCCGACACTCGACAACTACGTCACGTTGTTCACCGACCAGTCGATGATTCGTCCGTTCCTGATCACGCTGGGAAGCTCAGCCGCGGTCGCGATCTTGTGCGTGCTCGTTGCGGTACCGATGGGGTGGTGCGTTGCGCGCACGGATATGCCGCTGCGCCGCCTGGTACGTATCCTGGTGATCGCATCACTCGTCACGCCGCCCTTCCTGGGCGCGATCGCGTGGGAACTGCTCGCCGCGCCGAACACCGGCTTTCTCAACCAGCTCGCACGCGCGATCTTCCAGCTCGACCGGTCGGTGCATCCGTTCAACGTGTACTCGGTTGCCGGACTGACCTTCGTGAACTTCCTCTACACGTTTCCCTATGCGTTCGTCTTCGTCGCGAACGCCCTGGAGCGAGTCCCAGCCGATCTCGAAGACGCGTCGGCGATCCTCGGAGCGCACCCCGCGCAGACGGCCTGGCGCGTAACGCTGCCCTTGATCTTGCCCTCGATCCTCGCCGGCGCGCTCATCGCTTTCCTGCAGTCGATGACGGTGTTCGGTTCGGCCGCGGTGCTCACGCTGCCGGCGGGTTTTCACACCATGACGACGCGGATCTGGAGCCTGTTCCAGTTTCCGCCAAAGCCGGAGCTGGCCGCAGCCGCGTCGATGCCGATGCTGCTGCTCACGCTCGCGCTGCTGCGCGCTCAGCAGCTCGTGCTGGGCCGCAAAAGCTACGCGCTCGTCGCCGGCAAGGGAGCACGCCGCACGATCACCCGGCTCGGCGCGTGGAAGTGGGGCGCGCTCGCGTTCTGCGGGCTCGTCCTGCTCAACGCGATCGTGCTCCCGTATGGGGCGTTACTCGACGCCGCCTTCGTGAAGATCGCGCCGGCGCTGCCGACCTTCAACAACCTCACCCTCGCGCACATCCACTTCGTGTTCTTCGAGCTCGATGCAACGCCGGTCGCGCTGTGGAACACGATCGTTCTGGCGCTCGGCGCGGCCACGATCGGGACCGCGCTGGCGATCGTGGTCGGATATCTGGTCGCCCGGCGCGCCGTTTCCGGCTGGAAACTGTTGAACTTTCTGGCCAACGCACCGATCGCGATCCCCAGCATCGTGCTCGGGGTCGGACTCTTCCTGGCATACACGAGGCCGCCGCTGCTGCTGTTCGGGACGCTCTGGATCCTGCTGATTGCGTTCATCACGATCGAGTTTCCGGCGGCCTACCAGCAGCTCGTCGCGGTCGCGTCGTCGATCCATCCGGAACTCGAAGAGGCGGGACGGCTGCTCGGTGCTACCCCGCTGCGCGTGCTGCGCGACATCACCACGCCGCTCATGCGCAGCGGAATCGTCGCTGCCTGGTGCTTCGTCTTCATCGGCGCGATCCGTGAGATCTCGGCCGCGATCCTGCTCTTCACCGCACCGACCCGAACGATCGCGGTCGTGATTTACGACCTCAACGAATCCGGCGACACGGGCAGCATCGCCGTGCTGGGCCTGCTGCTGATGGTCGTCACGTTCACCGTCCTGGCGCTCGCCAACCGTGTTCCCGTCATCACGACCGCCGCCGAGGAGTACCGCGCGTGAGGGGCCCGCTGCAGCTCGGCGTCCTGCTGGGTGACGACATCGGGCTCGAGGTCGTCCCCGAGGCGGTCAAGGTCGTCGACGCGGCCGCGCGCGCAACCGGGCTGGCAATCGCGTGGAGCGAACTCCCGATCGGCCGCCGCGCCTTCGATCGGGTCGGCACGACCTTGCCGGACGGCACGCTCGAGAAACTCGCTGCGCTCGACGGCTGGATCCTCGGGCCGATCGGTCATCGCGAATATCCGAAGCTGCCGGGCGCGATCAATCCGCACCCGATCCTGCGCAAGCACTTCGACCTCTTCGCGAACATCCGCCCGGCGAAGTCCTACCCCACGCTGCTCAGCGTCCATCAGAACGTCGACCTCGTCATCGTTCGCGAAAACAACGAAGGGTTTCAGCCCGACCGCAACGTCGTCGCCGGATCGGGCGAGTTCCGGCCGACGAATGACGTCACGATCTCGGTGCGCGTCATCACGCGCGCCGGCTCGTCGAAGGTGGCGCGCGCCGCGTTCGAGCTGGCGCGGACGCGCCGCAAGCAGCTTGCCGTGATTCACAAGGACACCGTTTTCAAGCTGGGTTGCGGAATGTTCGCCGAGGAATGCCGTGCCCTCGCCGCCGAGTATCCTGACGTCGCGTACGAAGAGATTATCGTCGACACGTTCGCGATGCGCCTCGCGATGACGCCGCAGCTCTACGACGTCATCGTCACGACGAACATGTTCGGCGACATCCTGAGCGACGAAGCTGCCGGGTTGGTCGGCGGACTCGGCATGGCGCCCGCACTCTCGGCCGGGCCGCGCCACGCGATGGCCCAGGCCACGCACGGCTCTGCGCCGGACATCGCCGGGCGCAACATTGCCAACCCGTATGCGATGATCGTTTCCGCGCAGATGCTGCTCGACTGGCTCGGCCGCACGCAGGCCGAGCCCCGCGCAACCGCGGCGGCGCACGCGATCGAGCGCGCGGTCGATGAGACGATCGCGGCGCGTGACGCGCTCACACCCGATCTGGGCGGCAGCGCGACGACGGTCGAGATGGGCGATGCGATCGCCGCGCGCGTGACCAAGAGCGGAGCGGTCTGACGCGTGGCGACGCTCGAAATGCGCGAACTGGTCAAACGCTTCGGCGGCGTGCCGGTCGTCGACGGCGTCGACCTGATGATCCCCGACGGCGCGTTCGTCGCGCTCCTGGGGCCGTCGGGCTGCGGCAAGACGACGCTGCTGCGGCTCATCGCCGGGTTCCTGACACCCGACGCCGGCGAGATCTCCGTCGGCGGCAGGCAAGTGTCCGCGCCGGGCGCGGTGGTCCCTCCCGAGCAGCGCGGGATGTCGATGATCTTTCAAAGCTATGCGTTGTGGCCGCACATGACCGTCGAGCAGAACGTCGGCTACGGCCTGCGGCTGCGCCGGCTGCCGCGCGAGGACATCGCGCGGCGGGTTGCCACGATCTGCGCGGCGGTGCAGCTCGACACGCTGATGAAGCGCTATCCGGGCGAGCTGTCCGGCGGCCAGCAGCAGCGGGTCGCGTTGGCGCGCTCGCTGGTCGTCGAACCGCAGACCTTGCTGCTGGACGAACCGCTCTCGAACCTCGACGCGAACCTGCGCGAGGAGATGCGCTTCGAAATCCGCCGTCTGCACGACGAGTTCCGCTATACGACCGTCTACGTCACCCACGATCAGGGCGAGGCAATGGCAACCGCCGATCTGATCGTCGTCCTGCGCGACGGTCACGTCGAGCAGATCGGCACACCCGAAGACATCTACGGCCGCCCGCGTTCCGCATTCGTGGCGCGCTTCGTTGGCGGCGCGAACGTGCTCCCGGGACGTTTCGCCGGACTCGACGCGCCGTTCTCGATCCGCCTCGAAGACATCACACTGCTTCGCACGGCGCCGCCGGCCGGCGTCGCACCGGTCGAGGGGACAGTCGTGCGGCGAGTCTTCCTCGGCAGCGCACGCGATTATGTGGTCGAAGCCGGCGGCGAACTCGTCCGCGTGACGACCCCGCCGCAGATCGACGTCCAGCCCGGCGAACATGTCTGGCTGGGCTTCCCACCAGAGCGCTGTCACCAGCTCGAACCTATTTCGTCTGGAGGAGAATGAGATGTTTGCGAATCTGCTGCGGTTCGCCGGCTGCACGGCGGCGGTCACGATCCTCGTGGCGGCGGTCTTGCCGGCGCGCATTTCGCCGGCGTCGTTCGTCGTGCCCGCCGTCGCCAAGGCGAAGGCCGAAGGTCTGGTGGTCTTCTACACCTCGGTCGACGTGAGCGTCGCCGAGCGTCTGGCGCGCGATTTTCAGTCGAAGTACGGGATCAAGGTGCAGGTAGAACGGACCGGCAGCGAGCGCGTCTTCCAACGCATCGGCCAGGAGATGGGCAGCAATCTGCACGTGGTCGACGTCGTC
>Ga0182024_10001703_pt1 | contig 55804 bp, 51 predicted proteins | sample P32metaG_FD_120480 | JGI IMG/M metagenome (GOLD analysis project Ga0182024, IMG submission 120480) | Permafrost microbial communities from Stordalen Mire, Sweden - P3-2 metaG (Illumina Assembly) | ecosystem: Environmental > Terrestrial > Soil > Wetlands > Permafrost | place: Sweden: Stordalen...
CGCACCCTCTACCAGCCGCGCGGCAAGGTCCTGGGCGGCACCAGCTCGATCAACGGCATGGTCTATATGCGCGGCACCCCCTCGGATTACGACAATTGGCGCCAGCGCGGCTGCGAGGGCTGGGATTGGGAACACGTGCTGCCGTTTTTCAAGAAGGCGGAGAACCAGGAGCGCGGCGCCGACGAGTTCCACGGGGTCGGCGGGCCGCTCAGGGTGTCGAACCCGGTGAAGACGCCATTGGGCGATGCGATGGTCGCCGCCGCGATCGAGGCCGGCATCCCGGCCAACCCCGATTTCAACGGTGCCCGACAAGAGGGGGTCGGCTATTACCAGACGACGACCGGCAACCGCCGACGCTGGAGCGCGGCAAAGGCCTACCTGCGCCCGGCGAAGAACCGGGCCAATCTGACGGTCGCCACCAACGCCCACGCGACCCGGGTTCTGATCGAGGACGGCCGTGCCGTCGGGGTCGAATATCGGACGCAAGCGGGCCTCGTCACCGCGCGGTGCCGCCGCGAGATCGTCGTCTCGGGCGGGGTCTACGGCTCGCCGCAACTTCTGCAATTATCGGGGCTCGGCCCCGCCGCTCTCCTGCAGCAGCTCGGCATCCCGGTGGTGCGCGACATGCCCGGGGTCGGCGCCGATCTGCACGACCACTTCAACACCTTCCTCGTGTGGCGCTCGTTGCAGAAGGTCACGATCAACGATCTGGCGATGAGCACGATGCGCAAGGTGCAGGCGGCGGCGCAATACGCGGTCAACCGCTCCGGCCATCTCTCGAACGCCGGGATTTACGCCGGGGCTCTCGTCAAGAGCGACCCGCGGCTGGAGCAGCCCGATCTGCAGATCAACATGTTCGGCTGGAGCGCCCTCGAACGGCTGCGCACCGGCATCAAGCCGCATCCGTTTTCCGCCTTTACGATGAGCCCGGTGCATCTGCGCCCGGAAGGCCGCGGCACGGTAAGGATCAAGAGCCCCGACCCGCTCGCCCCGCCGGCGATCCAGTTCAATTTTCTCGCCAGCGAGTATGATTTCCAGGCGCTGATCTACGGCACCAGGCTCAGCCGCAAGATCGCCGCGCAGCCGGCCTTGAGGCCGTTTGTCGGCGAGGAATTCATCCCCGGCCCGGCTGTCGAGAGCGACGCTGAGATCACCGAGGAGATCCGGGTTCGCGGCGTCTCCAATCTGCACCCGGTCGGCACCTGCCGGATGGGCCGCGAGGTCAACGCCGTCGTCGACCCGCGCCTCAGGGTCTACGGGGTCGCGGGCCTCCGCGTCGCCGACGCCTCGGTCATGCCGCAGGTCCCCGGCGGCAACACCAACGCGCCCTCGATCATGATCGGCGAGAAATGCGCCGCGATGATCCTCGAAGACGCGCGGGCCGCGTAAAACTGATCAATGGGCGCCAGAAAGTCGTAGCACTGCCAACGAAAGCCCCGTTGCCCCGACAAAGGTGGCGACAGTGAATGCGGCCAACATGAATACGAGCTGGAATGTGGTCGGAAGGTTTGTCAGGCGACCCTCGATTCTCGCTAGATCGACACGAATGGCCTGTAATTCCTTTCGGATTTCGTCGACGTCCGTCTCAAGACGGGCGAGGCGGGCCTCCATGTTCGGGTCATCGGGACCCGAGCCACCCATCCGGCCGGAAAATTGGCTGGGATGGATTACGTTGTCTGGCGGCGAGTCTTCCGCCATTCGTCGAACACTCTTTTGAAGATATTTACTGTATTGCCGCAGTTGTCGCAATAAATTGGGACAAATTCTACCTGATATGAAGACACAGACGGTAGATTCTGCAATTCCTGAGGCGTCTGTGCTCTCAAACCTAACACAGTTGCATTACCCGGCAGGATTGACCATTGTCGCGTTCCGCAACGATCGCACGGGTTATGTTTCCATTTTTCGGAAACGAACGCCTGAATATCTTCGAGAAAATCCGTCTCGTTGAGTGTCTGATCGGTCATGCCCTTTTCCGTCCGCGGGTGGCCAGTTCAATGCCATATATTGTTACAGATGGCCAAAAATCACGCGAGTCCGATTATTGAGCGCTCGGGGGGACGCGCGTGCCGCATAGCTCAGCCCTCCGGTATGCGGCGTTGTCGGGTGTTATGCCCGCGTAAACGGCGTAGAGTATACCTCGCGCTGCGCGATGGGAGGACATGCCATGCAGTACCGCAGGATTTCGGCCGATTGCCATCTCGATCTGCCGTGGCTGCCGCCCGACCTGTTCACCTCGGGCGCCTCGCGCGAATTGAAGGACCGCATGCCCTACGTCGAGGACGGCGCCGACGGCCCGAAATGGGTCACCAAGGCCGGGGTCACGATGGGCATTCCGGGCGCCGTCGGCTCGGTCGGCGCGCCGTTCGTTCCGGGCCAGAACTACCGGGTCGACAAGATGGCCGAAACGGGGCTCTACGACGCCGGCAAGCGCGGCGAGCGCCGGCCCGGCGACCCGCATCTCAGAATCAAGGAGATGGAAAAGGACGGCGTCGACGCCGAGATTATCTTCGGCATCCTGGGCGTCGCCTCGCGGGTCCAGGATCACATGGCGGCGAACGAGATGCTGCGCATCTACAACGATTGGCTGAAGGACTTCTGCAGCCATTATCCCGACCGGCAGATCGGCCTCGCGTGCCTGCCCTATGGCGATATCGACGCGGCCGTGAAGGAGATCCACCGCGTCGCCAGACTCGGCCTCAAGGGGCTCGAACTCTCATGCTCGTGGGACATGGAGCCGATGTGGCACCCGGTCTGGGAGCCCCTGTGGAAGGCGGTCAGCGACGTGCAGCTCCCGCTCCATTTCCACACCTTCCCGTCGACCCCGCGGAGCGTCCGCGAGCAGGCTCCGCAATCCTCGCGCCGCGCCGCGCAGTTCACCGGCGTCGCCGGGTTCCAGATGAACCTCATCAACATTATCGCCGCGATCATCGGCGCCGGCGTCCTCGAACGCTATCCGAACCTTCGGGTCGGCTTTGGCGAAAGCGGCATCGGCTGGATCCCCTATGCGCTCGACCGCATGGATTTCGAGTTCGAGGACCGCTTCCGCGACCTGATGAAGCTGAAGCCCAGCGAGTACTGGCGGCGCCAATGCCGGGCGACCTTCCAGTTCGACCGGATCGGCCCGAAATTGATCGACGAGATGGGGGTCGAGACCCTGATGTGGGGGTCGGACTACCCGCATCCTGATGGTGTGTGGCCGGAATCCTCGAAGTACATCGAGGAGCAGTTCGCCGGCCTCCCCGCCGAAACGATCCACAAAATCACCTGCGAGAACGCCGGCAAGTTTTACGGATTAATAAATTGAGGGATTTACCCCTCTCCCACACCAACCCTTCCGTCATCCCCGGGGCTTGACCCGGGGATCCACGTGGATGGCCGGGTCAAGCCCGGCCATGACGACCAGGGGAAAGCGATCGCGCAACACGCCTCCTCTCCCGCACCGCGGAAGAGGATAATGAGGAGAAACAGATGGCCTATGACCTCTTGATCAAGAACGGGCGCGTTGTCGACGGCTCGGGCGGGCCCTCTTTCCGCGCCGATGTCGCGGTCAAGGACGGCAAGATCGTCGAGATCGGCAAATTGTCGGGGCCGGCCGGGCGCACGATCGATGCCGCGGGTCTCGTCGTCGCGCCGGGCTTTATCGACAATCACTGCCATTACGACGCGCAGGTCACCTGGGACCCCTTGTGCTCCTATTCCTGCGACCACGGCGCGACCTCGGTCATCTTCGGCAATTGCTCCTTGTCGCTGGCGCCGGTGAAGAAGGGGACGCAGCGGCGCCTGTCGGAATTCCTCTCCTATGTCGAGGCGATCCCGATGGAGGTGCTCGACACGCTTGAGATCACCTGGGAGACGGTGCCCGAATACCTCGATCAGATGGACCACAACCTCGGCGTCAATGTCGGCAATTTTATCGGCCACACCGCGGTGCGCTATTACGTGATGGGCGACGACTGCCAGAAGCGCACGGCGACCGACGACGAGATCCGCCAGATGCAGGATCTCGTCCGCGACGGCATGAAGGCTGGCGCGCTCGGCCTCTCAGTCTCGCGCAACCAAGGCCATTTCGACCCGCAGGGCGTCCACATCCCGGCGATCTGGGCGGACGAAAAGGAGATCTTTGCGCTGGGCGACGTGTTGCGCGAGCTCGGCACCGGCCTCATCCAGTCGGGCGGCGGCAGCGCCGCCGAGATGAAGGACGCGCTGATGAGCCGCCTTTCCGAGGCGACCGGCCGCACCGTCGTCTACAACAACCTCGGCCAGACGATGCGCCGGCCCGGCCAGTGGCAACAGCACATGGCCCAGGTCGATCGGACGACGGCGAAGGGCATCCGCGCCTACCCGATGTGCACGCCCAACCGCATCACCGACTTCTTCACGATGCGCAACACCCAGACCTTCCGCGGTCTGCCGGTGTGGCATCCGATCTGCCTGTCCTCGCCCGAGGCGATGCTGAAGGCCTATGCCGACCCCGAGGTGCGCCGGAAGCTCCACGACGAGGCGGTCGAGTTCAAGAGCGGCCCGGCGATCGGCATCTGCAGCACCTGGTGGGACTACATGGTGCTGCAGGTCGCGATGCTGCCGAAGAACAAAGAGTACGAGGGCAAGACCGTCGGCCAGATCGCCAAGGCGCAAGGGAAGGGCATCATCGACTGCTTCCTCGACCTCGCGATCGAGGAGAACCTCGATACCGAGTGGCTCCATGGCGAGAACAATGTCGACGATGCCGCGGTGGCGCAGATCCTCAACTATCCGAACGCCATCATCGGCCTCTCGGATGGCGGCGCGCATGTCCAGTTCCAGAGCGGCTTCGGGTTCTCGACCCGCCTCCTCTCCGAATGGGTGCGCGACAAGCAAATCATGTCATTGGAGACCGCGGTGCGGCGGCTGACGTTCGAATCGGCCTCGACCTTCGGGCTCTATGACCGCGGGCTCCTGCGCCCCGGCATGGTCGCCGACATCGTGATCTTCGATCCCGACACGGTGAAGCCGCTGCCGCTCGAGGTCGTGCACGATTTCCCGACCGGCGCCAAGCGCATCAAGGAGCCGGCTCAGGGCATCCACATGACGATCGTCAACGGCCAGGTGCTGCTCGAGGACGGCAAGCACAGCGGCGCGTTGCCCGGTCGGGTGCTGCGCAACACCTACTACAAGGCCAACCACGCGTAGATAGCCGGATATCCCCTCCCTCTCCCGCAACGCGGGAGAGGGGCTGGGTGCTTGTGCCAAACCCGTGGGCTTACTTAGAGCGAATCCGCTCAGGTCCGAGCGTTAAAAAATGTCCCCTCCCCCGGGCTTGTCCCGGGGGTCCACGTCTTTGTTAGGGGGCGAATGTCGAAGGAAAAAGACGTGGATGGCCGGGTCAAGCCCGGCCAAGGGGGTTGAGAGCGATTCCATTCGAGCGGATACCGCTCTAGGATCGCGCGCCGAGTGATCCCCGGAGGCGAGCGGTATGGAGCTGTGGAACCATTGCGAGAACCCCTACCCGTTCGTCCCGGCCGAGGTGCTCGACGAGGCCCCATCGGTGCGCGCCAGCCTGCCGAACAAATATTGCGACCCGAAGATCGCCGCCCGGCTCTACGACGAGATCTTCGACGAATACCGGCTGTGCGACGATATCGGGCTCCATATCGTCACCAACGAGCATCATTCCGGGATCAACAATCTGTGGGCGGCGAGCCCGGTCATTACCGGCGTGGTCGCGCGGATCACGAGGAACGTGCGCATCCTTTCCCTCGGCACGCTGGTGACGGTGCGCCCCGACCCGGTCCGCATCGCCGAGGAATACGCTACGATCGACGTTCTCTCGAAGGGCCGGCTCGAGATCGGCTTTGTCAAATCGGGCGCCACCGAGATGGTCTCGGGCGATGCCAACCCGATGCGCATCCGCGAGCGCGAATGGGAGGCGATCGACCTCATCGAAAAGGCCCTCGTGACACAGGACGGGCCGTTCAGCTGGGAGGGGAAATTCTTCACCCACCCCCATGTCAACATCTGGCCGCGGCCCTACCAGGAGCCGCGCCCCGAATTCTGGGCGGCGACGTCGGACCTGCCGACCTGCGCCGAACTCGGCCGGCGCGGCATTATCAACACCCTCTTATTCGGCGGCTATGACCGCACCCGTCAAGCGTTCGAGGCGTATAAACAGGCGCGGGCCAGGGCCAATTTGCCGGCGCCCGGCGAGGACCGGTTTTCCTACATGGCGTTCGCTTACGTCGGCGACACCGATGAAGAAGGCCTGCGCATCGGCCAGAAAATCGCCTGGTTCCTCACCGTCAGCATCAAGAGCGCGCCGCAATTCGCCAAGTTCCAGCCCGGCGCGGTCGCGCCCGAGATGGCGCCTCAGGCGTGGAAGAGCGGCGCATCGCGACGCCCGCGCCCGACCAATCTCGACGCCGAGGTGCTGATCGGCCAGGGCCAGATGTTCGCCGGCAATCCCGACACGGTGGCCCGCCAGATCAAGGAATTCCGCCGCCGCGTCGGCGGCATCCGCCACATCATCATGATGACAAGGCAGGGTCTGGTAACCCACGCCGAAGCCGAAAAGAGCTTCAACCTCGCCGCCAAGGAGGTCCTGCCGCAATTGCGGGACCTGCCGCCGATCGACGGGGACGAGACCACCTGGGAAGCGCGCCGCGCCGCGGCGGCCGCGGCAAAATGAATTTCCTGCGCGACCCCACCCCAAAAAGGTACCCCTCGGCCGGGCTTGACCCGGCCGTCCACGTCTTCCGGCCAGTTCGAGTTGGGGACAAAGACGTGGGTGGCCGGGACACGCCCGGCCACGGGGTATGTATGGACACCAGATGATCTCCGATCGACTACGGGTCGGACCGCTTGATCTGGAAGTGCTGCGCCGGGGCAGCGGGCGCACCATCCTCTTGGTCCACGGCGTCAATCCAATAAGCCCTGACGCACCGTTTCTCGATCTGCTCGCCGAGCATGGCGAAATCGTCGCCCCGTCGCATCCCGGCTTCGGCAACTCGCCGCTTCCGGAGGATTTCGACACGATGTACGACCTCGTGCAGCTCTATCGCGAGGTCCTCGACGCGCTCTCCGGCCAGGTCGCGATGGTCGGGTTTTCGTTCGGCGGCTGGATCGCTGCCGAGGTCGCGGCCGGCGGCGCGGCAAAGCTCGACCGGCTGGTTCTCGTCGACCCGGTCGGCATCAAACTGGGCGGGCGCGAGGAGCGCGACATCGTCCATTTCTTCAATACCGCGCCCGCCGAGCTGAACCGCCTCGCCTGGCACGATCCGGCGGCCCGGCCCGCCGGCGTCTATGGCCTCGGCTGGCAGGCCAATATCGACGAATCGATGAGCGATGAAGTGATGACCGCGCTCGCCCGCAACTGGGATGCGCTCTGCCTCTATGCCTGGCGCCCGCACATGTACAACCCGCAATTGAAGCACTGGCTGCGGCGGATTTCGGTTCCGACCCTCGTACTGTGGGGCGCCAGCGACCGCATCGTCACGCCGGATTACGGCCGCGCCTATAGCGCGCTGATCCCGGGCGCGCAATTCGCCGCCATCGAGGAGGCCGGGCACCACCCCGAACTGGAGCAGCCGCGCAGCTTCGTCGACGAGGTCGCGCGGTTTCTGAGGCAATCGCCATGATGTTCATCGTCCGCAGCGGCGGCGAGCCGCCTGAGGCCCCCGGCATTCAGGTCAAGCTCAGACGCGCGACCCCGCCGAACCTGCCGGATGCCGCGGGTAAAACCGATTTCTTCTGCATCGGCGAGGCCGACGCGATGGCAGCTCTGCGCGCTTCCGGCTGGACGATCGTCGAGTTGCACGACGGCTATTACGAGGATGGTCTGGGAGGCGGGGTCGGGATCTGGGGCCAGGGCAGATACTGGGAGATCCGCGACACCCCGTTCACCATCAAGGAAGCGGTCGGACCGACCCCAGCGGCCGAACCCGGCACAGCCGACGGCGAGCAGGTCAACGTCCGCGGCGCCATCTTCGGGGTGTAGCCGCCACCAACCCAACCGCATTCCCGGCGAAAGCCGGGACCCATTTGTCTACACGTGCGATGCTCAATAATGGGTCCCGGCTTTCGCCGGGAATGCGGTTTGAGGGAGGCGTGCGCCTTGACGCGGGCGCGCAAAGGAAGATCCTGCGCCCGTCATCCGTTGGGAGTCCCCTATGAGCGACGCTGCGTTCCACGAGCTTTTTCCGCTGGGCAGGGATGAGGCGCCCTACAAGAAGCTGACCGGCGATCACGTGTCGCTCGCATCGTTCGACGGCGAGCGCGTCGTCAAGGTCGCGCCCGAAGCCCTGACGCTGCTCGCCCGCCAGGCCTTCGTCGATAGCGCGCACCTCTTGCGCCCGGGGCACCTGGCGCAGTTGCGCGCCATCCTCGACGACCCCGAAGCCTCGTCCAACGACCGCTTCGTCGCGTTCGATCTCTTGAAGAACGCGAATATCGCCGCCGGCAAGGTCTTGCCGATGTGCCAGGACACCGGCACCGCGATCGTCATGGGCAAGAAGGGCCAGCGCGTGTGGACCGGCGCCGACGACGCGGCGGCATTGTCCGAGGGGATCCGCCGCACCTATACCGAGACCAACCTGCGCTACAGCCAGGTCGCGCCCCTCTCGATGTACGAAGAGGTCAACACCGGCGACAATCTGCCGGCCCAGATCGACCTCTATGCCGAGCCGGGCGAGGAATACAAATTCCTCTTCATCGCCAAGGGCGGCGGCTCGGCCAACAAGAGCTTCCTCTATCAGCAGACCAAGGCAGTCTTGAACCCGAAATCCTTGTTGAAATTCATCGACGAGAAGACCCGCACGCTCGGCACCGCGGCCTGCCCGCCCTATCATTTGGCGATCGTCGTCGGCGGCACCTCGGCCGAGATGAACCTGAAGACCGTGAAGCTGGCGAGCTGCCGCTATCTCGATACGCTGCCCACCGCCGGAAACAACTACGGCCAGGCCTACCGCGACCGCGATTTCGAGGCCGAGGTCCTGGAGTTGACCCGCAACCTCGGCATCGGGGCGCAATTTGGCGGAAAATATTTCTGCCATGACGTGCGGGTGATCCGGCTGCCGCGGCACGGCGCCTCTCTCCCGATCGGCATCGGCGTCTCGTGCTCGGCCGACCGCCAGATCCTCGGCAAGATCACCGCCGACGGCGTCTTTCTCGAAGAGCTGGAAAGCAATCCGGCGCAGTTTCTTCCCGATCTCGATGAGACGACGCTCGGCGGCGAGGTCGTCAACGTCGATCTCGCGCGGCCGATGGACGAGATCCGCCGCACCTTGTCGCAATACCCGATCAGGACTCGCCTCAGCCTGTCGGGCACGCTGATCGTCGCGCGCGACATCGCCCACGCCAAGCTCTTGGAGCGGCTCGACCGCGGCGAAGGGCTGCCGCAATACATGAAGGACCATCCGATCTACTATGCCGGCCCGGCCAAGACGCCAGCGGGCTACGCCTCGGGCTCGTTCGGGCCAACGACGGCGGGCAGGATGGACAGCTATGTCGATCCGTTGATGGCGGCGGGCGGCAGCTTCATCACCCTCGCCAAGGGCAATCGCGGCCCCGAGGTGCGCGAAGCCTGCAAGAAGCATGGCGGCTTCTATCTCGGTTCGATCGGCGGCCCGGCCGCGCGCCTCGCGCAGGATTGCATCAAAAAGGTCGAGCTCCTCGAATATCCGGAACTCGGCATGGAGGCGATCTGGCGCATCGAGGTCGTCGACTTCCCCGCCTTTATCGTCGTCGACGACAAGGGCAACGATTTCTTTGCCGCCCTGTCCTAAGGCTCCAAGCGGGACGCGTGATTGGCACAGGATGGCGTCTCGGACGCGCTGCTCGCTGGCGACAGCGCAGAATGGCGGCGCTTCGTGCGGCGCTATGGCGGGCTCATCGTCGCCGCGGTGCGCGGCATCGTGCTGATTCAGGGCGATATCGAGGATCTGACCCAGGAAGTCTTCGTCCGGCTGTGCAAGGACAATTTCCGACTGCTGCGGACCTACGACCCAGCGCGCGCCGCACTGTCGACCTGGCTGACGATCGTCGCGCGCAGCACCGCGCGCGACGCGCTGCGGCGGCGCCGGCTGGATTCAGTACCGATCGAGACGGTGCCCGAGGCGCAGCTGGCGGTCGACCCGGTCGAGCCGGTCCAGAAGCTCAAACTGCCGGACGCGATCCTGAGCCCACGGCAGCGCGAGATCCTGGCGATGCTGTACGACCGGGACATGGAGGTCGCCGAGATCGCGCGCGCGCTCGGCATCGACCCGCAAACCGTGCGCAGCGCGCACCACAAGGCAATGGTCAAGTTGCGGGCTCACTTTAAAGCCGATTTACCATAGGGATAGGCACCTATAAGTTGCGGGGATATTGTCGCTTCTGCCGTCGTAGAACAGGGTGTGAGGAAAGTTCGGTAAATGCGCGGAGACGACACCAGGCGAGATCCGGCGGCGGGGCTGTCCGATGCGGCGCTGTGGCGGCGCAGCCGGATGGTCGACATGACCGAGGACGCGGCTGAGGTAGAGCGCTATCTCGACCTCGCCGGCGTCGCGGACGGGCGTCTCGATCCCGACGATCGCGAACGCGTCGCCGAATGGCTGGCCGACGATCCGGTGGCGGCCGCCGATGTTGCGGCGGCGCGCGCGCTCGCCGCTCGCGCGGAGCGGCTGGACGCGGTACCCGGAGCCGTGATTGCGCGTGCCTCTGCGCTGGTCGATGGCGGCGGCCCGCGACGCGGCACGGTGATACCGTTCTGGCCGAGCCGTCGGGACCGGCCGAGGCTGCGGGGCGTGGCGGGCTGGGGCAGCCTGGTTGCCGCGATGGCCGTGGCGAGTTGGCTTGGCTTCACGCTCGGCATGGATACCTCGTCTTCTTTCGCCCAGATACGCCAGGCCGGCGATGATGGCTTTCTGCGCGAATTCCTCGACCCCTCGACCGGCTTCATGCGTGATCTGACCGAGGACTCGCAGACGTGAGCACGGCGACGGCCGGCCCGGTTGGCGCCGCGCCGACCGGATGGCCGAATCGGCGGGTGCTGGTCACCCTCTTGATCCTCTCGGCGGTGCTCAATTTCTGCTTCCTCGCCGGCGTCGCGTGGACCCGCCTGCATGCGCCGGCCCGGGGGCCGGGCCTGGAGCAGCGCTTTCAGCGATTGGCGGCGGAACTCACCCTCGAGCCCCGGCAGCGGGTCGGTTTCGATGCCTATGTCGCGGCGATGCGGAGCCGCACCGAGAAGATGCATGAACAGGTCGCCCCGCTCATCGGCGCGGCCTGGGAGGAGATCGCCAAGCCGCAGGCCGATGCGGCGCAGGTCATGCGCCTCTTCGACGAAGCGGCCGAAAAGCGGCGGGAGTTTCAGCGTGAAGCCACCGCCCAGACCCTCGATTTCCTGAGGGTCCTATCGCCCGCGCAGCGCGCCAAATTTGTCGCGATCGCCCACGAGCGGCGGCCGCCCTGGATGCGCCCGCATTGAGGGGGCAGGGCCGCCTGCCGCCCGGCTGATCATTTGGTGCCGAACAGCCGGTCGCCGGCATCGCCGAGGCCGGGCAGGATATAGCCGTGGTCGTCGAGACAGCGGTCGACCGACGCGGCCACGATCGCCACCCCGGGAAAGATGCGGTGCAGCTTCTCGATGCCTTCAGGGGCGGCGACCAGGCAGACGAACTTGATCGAACGCGCCCGCAGCTCGACCAGGCGCGAAATCGCCGCCACCGCGGAGTTGCCGGTCGCGAGCATCGGATCCAATAGAATGACGTCGCGCTCGGGCAGGTCGTCCGGCAGCTTCAGGTAGTATTCGATCGCCTGCAAGGTGCCCGGCTCGCGATAGATCCCGATATGGCCGACCCGCGCCGCCGGCACGAGATCGAGCATGCCGTCGAGGATGCCGTTGCCGGCGCGCAGGATCGAAACCAGACACAATTTCTTGCCGGCGAGAAGCGGGGCGCGCATGGATTCGAGCGGGGTTTCGATAAGGGTCTCCTCGAGCGCCAGGTCGCGGGTCGCCTCGTACCCGAGGAGGAGGCTGATCTCGCGCATCAACTGCCGGAATTTCGAGGTGCTGGTGTCCTCGGCACGCATCAAGGAGAGCTTGTGGCGCACCAGCGGGTGATCGACGATCGTCACGACCGGGGGCGGCTGGGGTGAAAGGGCGGGCTGCGGCATGGCGCGGCTTTCCTCAAAACAGGGTTCCGTCGCTGGCGATCGCCAGCGGCGCGCCGCCATCGGGTCGAATTTCGGCGGCGATCTCGCGGCCGGCGGTCCAGCTGCCGCCTTCGAGCACCTTGGCGAGCGGAAACTCGGCGGCGTTGAGGCCGAGCCGGTCTCGCACCCGCGGGGCGAGGCGGTCGAGCAGCGCCACGGTAAGCGCCCGCCATTCGACGACCGGCTCCTCGAACGGATCGAGCGGGCGGCGCAGAAGGTCATCCTCGCGCGGGGCGAGCGCTCCGCAATCGATGAACAGCCCGCCATTCCTATATTCGGCAAGGCCGGTCAACCCGTCGAGCCCGGTGATCCGGAAACCGGCATCGGCGAGCGGCTCGACCAATGAATAGACCAGCCACTGGCTGAGCTTGTGAAACGGCACGATGCCGTCGCCGGCAACCGCGCCGTGACGCCCGCAATCGCCGAGCGGCATGCCGCCGAGCACGAGGCGGCCCGGCCAGATCGGCCCGAGCGCGCGCAGCACCAGACGCAGCATGTCCGGCGCCGGCAGCGCGGTGCGGCGCGGTGCCCAAAAATCATGGAGATGCCCGAGCCGCGCCGGCGCACCGAAGATCTCGGGCCGTGCGGCCGCCACCTCGCCCAACCGGCGCAGGAGGAGCGCCCTGCCATCGAGCCCGGCGAGCGGATTATCCGGGCCATGCTGGAAGGCATGGCCGAGCCGGTTGGCCGAGAGAAGGGCGAGCGCGGCGGCGTCGGCGCGCCACGGCCGGCTCGGATCGGCCGAGAACAAGCCGGCCCGCATCGCGTGGAAGCTGGCGACCGCCAGCCCCTCGGAGCGCCCCAGCACCTGCCCGGTCTCGGCCTCGCGATAGACCCAGCCTGGCCCCGCGCCGGCATCGAGCAGCACCGAGACAATCGCCAGATCGAGCCGCGCCCGCGCCGATTCCACCCGATCGGCGCCCGGCGCGATCAGCCGCGCCCGCTCGATACCGCCCACGGAAAAGTGCCGCCAACGGCTGTGCAGCGGTACGGCGAGATCGGGGTAGCGCCGGCGGGTGACCGCGACGACCCGCGCGACCGCATCCTCGACCCGCTCCGGGACCAGCCGAAAATGGCGCGTCTCGCCGCGCTCGGCCGCGCTGAGGACAATGGCGCAGCGCTCGCGCACGGCCGCCGCGCTCAATAGGTACTCGGCGTCGGCGGCGCCATTCTCATCCTGGCCAGGTTTCACCTGCATCTGTCCGGATTAGCAGTCACCTATGGATTCCCCTTGGCCGGGCCAAGAGGAAATTGGGATGCGAATTCGGTGCAAACGACGCAAAAACCGGGCACGAGAGGCTGAACCGGACAGCCGTGGGTCAAGCCCGGCCACGGGGTGTCTCTTGCTGATGTTTGACGCGGGGCAAAATGAGCAGAGCCCGTCTGTGACCTGGGGGATCACGCGCCGAGGCTGCGCCCCTTGGTGCGGCGCAGCTGGGTGCGGCTCGGCGCTCCGGCCGGGGCAAAATAGCCGGCCGCCTTTTTCGCCGTCATCTCGACCTGCGCGTCGAGCGGCACGAGCCCTTCCGGGATCGCCACCTGCTCCACCACCTCGATCCCCTGGGCGCGCGCCGCCTCGTGCTTGATGTTCGACATCGATACCCAGCGGTCGATGCGGCGAACGCCGAGCCAGTGGAACACATCCGGCATCAACTCCTGAAACCGCATGTCCTGCACGCCGGCAATGCATTCGGTGCGGTGGAAATACGTTTCGGCGCGATCGCCGCCCTCTTGGCGCTTCCGCGCGTTATAGACCAGGAACTTGGTCACTTCGCCCAGGGCGCGGCCTTCCTTCCTGTTGTAGACGACGATGCCGACCCCGCCCTCCTGCGCCGTCGTGGCGCAAACCTCGACGCCATGCGCGAGATAGGGCCGGCAGGTGCAGATGTCCGAGCCGAACACATCCGAGCCGTTGCATTCGTCATGGACGCGGCAGGCAATCACCGTCTCCGGCTGGCCGAGCCGCTCGACATCGCCGAACATATAGACCGTCGTGCCGCCGATCGGCGGCAGAAAGACCTCGAGATCCGGCCGGGTGACCAATTCCGGGAACATGCCGCCGGTTTCCTCAAACAACGTGCGGCGCAGCTCGGATTCGGCGACGCCAAACCGGGCGGCGATCCCGGGCAGATGCCACACCGGGTCGATTGCCGCCTTGGTCACCCGAACTTCCCCCGTGTCGAGCACCACCCTTCCGTCCGGAACGATGTCGCCGGAGAGGATGCGCTGGCGGATTTCCGGAAGGTCGATCCGCGCCGTGGTGATCGCGATCGTCGGGCGGGCATCGATTCCGGCCCGGATCTCTCTGGCGAACACTTCACCCACCAGGTGCCCGTAGGGATCGAGCGAGACGATCTTCCCGGGGTCGGCCCATTGCGGCCACGGCCCGATCAACGCCGCCGGTGCGGTGTCGGTAAAATCGGGCCGGTGATCGGGTGCCAGCGCCCGGGTCGCCACCGCAAGCGCGCGATAGATCGCATAGGACCCGCTATAGGAGCCGATCGCGTTCTTATGGCGCGGCTCGGCGGGGCTGGCGACGACAGGCCCGCGCAACTCCGCGCTCGCCGCTCCCCAGCGCAGGGGGATTGTCGCTTTCCCGGCATTCCCCGGATGCGACGTCAACCGAATGTGCCGCGGTACAATTTGCTCCATCTGACCCAACAAAAACATGCCCGCAATTAAACGAGAGTAGGGTGGCCGGTCGCCGCCTGCAAGCTGTGGGCCGCGAAAATGAGGCTAACGCATGAGTGTGACAACCCGGTGCCGGGCTTTGGTCGAGCGAAGACTCACGGCGCACCCGATCTCATATTATGATCCCGTTGGTGTGCACCGGGGGAGCGGCCATGGCCGAGGCGCTGGCGGCGATTGCCGCGCGGCTCGATCCGCGCAAGTTTCGGGATCCGTTGGTCACCGCCGCCGGCGAGCGGCGGGCGCAGGTCGCCCTCAAATCATTGGATACGCTGTGGTTCAACACCGGGACCTTATGCAATCTGGCGTGCCGGCACTGCTATATCGAATCGTCGCCGCTCAATGACCGCCTGGTTTATTTGAGCGCCGCCGAAGTCGCCGAATACCTCAACGAAATTGAAATTCTGCGGCTCGGCACGAAATTGATCGGCTTCACCGGCGGCGAGCCGTTCTTGAACCCGGAATTGCCGGCGATGCTCGAACTCGCGCTTGGACGCGGCTTCCAGGTCCTGGTGCTGACCAACGCGATGAAGCCGATGCACAAGATGAAGCCGGCGCTCCTGGCGCTGCGTCGGCGCCATGGCGAGCGCCTCCAAATCCGCGTCTCGCTCGACCATTACGGACGGGGGGTCCATGAGGAGGAGCGCGGCCGGCGCAGCTGGCAGCCGACGATCGACGGGCTCTTGTGGCTCGCCGCCCAGGGCTTTCTCGTGTCGGTCGCGAGCCGGCGGCTTTCGGGCGAGACCGAGGCCCTGATCCGGAGCGGCTTCGCCGGCCTCTTCGCCGAACTCGGCCTGGGAATCGATGCCGACGACCCGCTGGCGCTCACTGTGTTTCCCGAGATGGATCCCGCCGCCGACGTGCCGGAGATCACCGAGGCGTGCTGGGGCCTCCTCGGCAAATCGCCCGAGGACGTGATGTGCGCCAGCTCGCGCATGGTGGTCAGGTTCAAGGGGGCGGCGCGGCCGAGCGTCATCGCCTGCACCCTCTTACCCTACGACCCGCGCTTCGACCTCGGCCCGACCCTCGCCGGAGCATTGGGGCAGGTGGCGCTCAACCACCCGCATTGCGCCAAATTCTGCGTCCTTGGCGGGGGCGCCTGCAGCCGCGGATGAAATTCGCGTAAACTGCAAGGGATCTTCGGCGCCGCTTCACTGTTTTGGATTATCATAACCGTTAGTTACAAGGGAGAGGGCGATGCGAGCATTTCACGCGATCGGTGCCGCGTTCCTGGCCACGTTCCTGACAGCATGGGTGATCCCGGTTGCGGGCCATGCCGATGGCATGCCCGCCACCGGCACGGTGTCTTCGGCGCCGGGGCCCGGCTGCCATTGTCCGCGCCAGGCCTGGCGTCCCCACCGCCACGTGCGGTACCACGCCCGTTATTGGCGGCGCGGGCGGCCCGTTCCGATAGCCGTCGCGCTCTGGCCGGCATACAACCCGCCGATCCCCAGCCCCTATGACAGCGCTTACGACCGGGTGCAGACGCAGTACACGCGCGCCCGGGAGGTCGGCGGCGAATACCTGATCGAACCGGGCTATGTGCCCAACCCGGCGCTTCCCGGGTTCCCGCATTTCGTGGCCGCCGCCAGCGGCGCGGTCTACGAGTACGACATCATGGCCGACGGGTATGTTCAGCTCGCCCAAAGGGACGCGCCGCGTGCCCTCCCCGTCGCGGTCCCGCTCGCACCGCCTCCCCCCTGATCGCCTCAGAGGGGATCGCCGGTATCGGGGGTGAGGCCGGCGCTCTGGATCCCGTGCACGGCGCAGATCTCGTCCTTGTCGGAGGTGTCGCCGCTGATCCCGACCGCGCCGATAATCTCCCCTGGGATCTCGCCCGCGGCGGCGCGGATGAGGACGCCCCCCGGCGCCGGCACCACCCGGCCGCCCGACGCGGCCATCAGCGCCTGGAGAAACACCCCGCCGGCAGCGGCGCGGCGCGCGAATTCGCGTCCGCCAAAGCCCATGCCGAGGGTGCCCCAGGCTTTGCCGGTGGCGATTTCGCAGCGCAGGATTCCTGATTTATCCTCGCGCTTCATCGCCACCAAGTGGCCGCCGGCGTCGAGCACGACGACGGTCAGCGGATGCAATTTCAATTCGCGGCCCTTTGCGAGCGCCTTGTCGACGATCGTCGACGCCTGATCGAGGGTGAGTGCGGTCATGTGTGCTCCCGTCGGATAGTGCCGCTAACGTATACCGCATTCCCGGCGAAAGCCGGGATCCACCGTTAGACCGGCACTGACGCGGCTACGTGGATCCCGGCTTTCGCCGGGAATGCAACCTCGCTTCATCGCGCTTCTCAGCGTTCGCCGATGCTGATCTAATGCGCGGGCACTCGGTCGGCGCTGCTGAGCGAGACAAGTTGAGGGGGGAGCCCGGCATGGTGCCGATGCCCGCGCGGATCGCGCCACCGGTGGGGTTGTGCCTCCCTGCCGCGCGGCGCTGTTAGCCTCCGCGGCCGCCGATGGCCGTTTCGCTCGATCTCCTGGTCAACGCCATTGTCGCCGGGATCCTCCTCGGCGGCTTCTACGCCGCCGTGACGGTCGGCGTCACGATCTCCTTCGGCATGCTCGACATCGCCAATATCGCCCAGCCGGCCTTTATCCTCCTCGGTTCCTACGCGGCCTACATCGTTACCGCTTACGTCAAGATCGACCCGATCCTGGTCGGCTTCATCATGACCCCGGTGTTTTACGTAATCGGGATGGCGACCTATCGGCTTTATTACCATGCGTTCGAGAGCCGCGGCGAACAGGCGATCCAGGGCCTCGCCTTCTTCTTTGGCCTCCTCTTTGTCGGCGAGGTGTCGCTGGTCCTGGTCTTCGGCGTCGATTACCGCTTTGTCGAGGCGCCCTATATCGGCCCGAGCCTCCATCTCGGGATCTTCGACCTGCCCTTGCGCATGCTGATCCCGTGCGTCGTCTCCCTGGTCATGGTCTGGGTGTTGCAGCTTTATCTGGCCCGCAGCTTTATCGGCCGGGCCATCCTCGCGGTGTCGCAGGATCCGCTGGCCTTGCAGCTGATGGCGGCGAGCCCGAGGCGGATCAAACAGATCGCGTTTGGCATATCGGTCGCGACCTGCGCGCTCGCCGGCACGTTTCTGATCATCATCCAGCCGGTCGAGCCGTCGATCGGGCGCGACTATATCGGCCGCATCTTCGCGATCTGCGTGCTCGGCGGCATGACCAGCATTCCGGGCATGGTCGCGGCGGCGCTCCTGATCGGCATCGTCGAGAGCATCACCGCGACATTTTACGGGCCCTCCTGGGCGCCGGCCGTCGCGTTCGGCTTCCTCTTGATAACGCTGGCCGTGCGGCCGGCCGGTTTGGCTGGACGCTAGCGATGCGCAACTGGACCTTCTGGATCACCGCCGCCGCGGTCGGCATCGTGTTCTTGGTGCTGAGCCGGGTGTTCTTTACCAACGAGTATTACTTCTTCGCCGCCTATGTGGTCCTCCAATACATCGTGCTGTCGACGGCGTGGAACATCCTTGGCGGCTACACCGGGTACATCAATTTCGGCACCGGCGCGTTCTTCGCGATCGGCGCCTACAGTTCGGCGGTGTTGCACAAGATGCCGGCGCTGACCGAGGCATGGTTCGGGATCCACACTCCCCCGATCCCGCTGCCGGTGATGATGCTGGTCGGCGGAATTGTCTCGGGGGTGCTCGGCCTCGGCACCGGGTATCTGACGCTGCGGCTGCGCGGCGTCTTCTTCGCGATCGCAACCCTGGCATTGACGGTCGTCGTGCAGACGCTGATCGTCAATTGGGACTACGTCGGCGGCTCGCGCGGCATCTACATCATCCGCCCCGCCGACGCGCCGCTTGGCGGCGGCTACATCCAGTACCTCTATACGCTGATGCTGGTGCTGGCGGTGATCGCGGTCGGCATCGCGCGAACCATCGAGCGCTCGACCCTCGGCCTCGGCTTTGCCGCGATCCGCGACGACGAGCAGGCGGCCGAGGCGGCGGGGGTGCCGACCTTGCGGCTGAAGCTGATCGCGACGACCTTGAGCGGCGCGCTGATGGGCATGGCCGGGGCGCCGTTACCCTATTACGTCACCTATCTCGACCCGGCCTCGAGCTTCAACCTCGCCTATGCGGTCAACAGCGTGGCGATGCCGGTCATTGGCGGGATGACCAGCTGGATCGGCCCGGTGATCGGCTCGATCCTCCTGGGCACGATCCAGCAGCTCGCCACGGTGACCATTTCATCCGCGCTCAATCTGTTGATCGTCGGCCTCCTCCTGATCGGCTTCGTGATCATCGCGCCCAACGGCATCGTCGGGCTGGTCCGGGCGCGGCGGAGGAAGCGCGCGGGCGCCCTCGAAGCCCTCGCTCAAGAGAGGACGGCGTGAGCGAGCGCCCGCTTCTTTCGGTCCCACTTCTTTCAGTTAACGGCCTCGGCAAGCGGTTCGGCGGGTTTGTCGCGCTCGATAACATCGAGCTCAGCGTCGCCGCCGGCGAGCGGCTCGGCCTCATCGGGCCGAACGGCTCGGGCAAATCGACGCTCGTCAACTGCCTGTGCGGCACCCTCCACAACGAGACCGGCAGCGTCCTATTCGACGGGCAAAAGCTCGATGGCCTGATCGCGCATCAGCGCACCCGCCTCGGGCTGGCGCGCAGCTTTCAGCTGCCCAAGCCGTTCCACACCCTCAGCCTCGTCGACAATCTGCGGGTTCCGCTGATCTATGCCGTCAATGCGCGCCCAGGACCCCATCTGTCGCTCGCCGAGGTCGAGACCCGCTGCCACGAGCTGTTGCGCCAGGTCGGGCTCGCCGACAAGGCGCGCCGTCTGCCGCGCGATCTGACCCAGGTCGAGATGCGGAAATTGGAACTGGCCCGCGCCGTCGCCACCCAGCCGCGGCTCCTCTTCGCCGACGAGGCGATGGCCGGGCTGTCGCCGACCGAAGTCGAGGAGATCATCGCGGTCCTCCTGCGGCTCAACGAGGAGGGCATCACGATCGTCTTGATCGAGCACATCATGCGCGCGGTGATGAGCTTTTCGACCCGGCTCGTCGTCCTGGTCGCCGGCCAGAAGATCGCCGACGGCCTGCCGCAGGACGTCGTGCGCAACCCCGAAGTGGAAAGGGCCTATCTTGGCGAATAGCCCTGGTCGCCCGATGACGGCTTCCTCTTGCCCCCTCTCCCCCGCCAAGCGGGGGAGAGGGAGGGGTGAGGGGGCGGCGCAGCCGGCTTTTGGGCGGCCGAAGCAAGGGATGCTGCGGGCACCCCCCTCACCCTACCCTCTCCCCCCGAAGTCGGGTGGCGAGGGAAATTTTATGGGGGCCTATCTTGGCGAATAGCCTCACCGTCAGCCGGTTGAACGCCGGCTATGGCGCGGTCCGGGTGCTGGAAGACATCTCGCTCTCGGTCTCGCACGCCGAGACGGTGGTCCTCCTCGGCACCAACGGCAACGGCAAGTCGACGCTCATGAAATGCATCATGGGCATGGTGCGGCCCTCGTCGGGCGCTATCGTCGCCGAGATCGACGGCGAGCGGTTTGACCTGATCGGCCGTGCCACCGAGGACATCGTCGATCTCGGCATCACCCTGGTGCCGGAGGGGCGCCGGCTCTTCCCCAAGCTCACCGTCGAGGAAAACCTGCTGCTCGGCGCATTCCGCCCGACCGCGCGCAGCGCCATCGCCGCCAACCTCGGTTCTTCCTACGAGACCTTCCCGGCGCTGCGCGAGCGCCGGCGCCAGCTCGCCGGGAGCCTCTCGGGCGGCGAGCAGCAAATGCTGGCGCTCGCCCGCGCGCTGATGTCGGCCCCGCGCATTCTGTTGATCGACGAGCCCTCGGTCGGGCTCGCGCCCATTCTGGTCAGCCGCACGATCGACAAGATCAAGGAGCTGAAGGACCGCTTCGAGCTGACCGTCCTGATGGCCGAGCAGAATTTCAACCAGGCCGTCCGCATCGCCGATCGCGGCTACGTCATCGTGCACGGCCAGATCGCCTTCGAAGGCCGCAGCACCGACGAACTCAACAACAACGAACTCGTGCGCAAGTTCTATTTGGGCCTCTGAGTGAAAGGAGAGCGACGTGACAAACCTTAGCAGACGTTCCGTGCTTCGTGGTTCGCTGGGCCTGGCGACGGCGACGACGCTGGCACGCCCCTACATCGCCCGCGCCGCGGCAAAAACCGCGACGGTCTGGTGGGTCCAGGGCTTTGCCGAGGAAGAAGACATCGCTTTCAAGAAGCTCGTCGCCGATTACGAGAAGGCGAGCGGCAACGTGATCGACGCGGCGATCCTTCCCTACGCGCCGATGCGGCAGAAGATCGTCTCGGCGATAACCGGCGGCGAGATGCCCGATGTGATCCAGAACACCCCGTTCGAGATCATCGCGCTGTTCGCCTGGGACGATAAGCTGCTCGACGTGAGCGATGTCGTCGCGACGCAACAGGAGAGCTATGCCGAAACCGCGCTGTTGACCGTGCGCTGCTACAACAATGTCGAGAAACGGCGCGGCGTCTACGGGGTGCCGTTCACGGTCGATGTCTTCACCAACCACATCTGGCGGCCGCTCGTTGAAAAGGCCGGCTACAAGATCGACGACATCCCGAAGACCTGGGACGCCTTCTACGATTTCTTCAAGGATGTGCAAAAAAAGCTGCGCGCGCAGGGCGTGCGCAACGTCTATGGCCTGGGCTTCCAGCTGACCACCAATGGCGGCGACCCGAACTCGTTCTTCAACCAGTTCCTGATCGGTTATGGCGGTCAGGACATCGTGACCAAGGACGGCAAGCTCCATCTCGACGATCCGAAGATCAGGGAAGCCGCGATCAAGGCGCTGACCTACCCGACCACCGCCTACAAGGAAGGCTTTGTGCCGGCCAGCGCGATCAACTGGAACGATGCCGACGACAACAACGCCTTTCACGCCAAAACCATCGTGATGGACCTCGACGGCTCGTTGTCGACCGAGGTCGCCATCATCAAGAACCAGCAGGATTACAACGACATCGTGACCTGGGGGCTGGCCCTCGACAATGACGGCAAGCCGGTAGCCAGCCAGACCCAGAGCCTGTGCGGCCTCATACCGAAGGGCGCGAAGAACGTCGACGTGGCCAAGGAGTTTCTCAAATTCCTGATCCAGCCGAAGGTCTGCAACGAATTCCTGAAGACCGGCCTCGGCCGCCGCGTCCCGGCCATGCCGGCGATCGTCAAGGACGACCCGTGGTGGCTCGATCCGACGGACCCGCACCGCGTCGCCTATACGACGCAAACGCTGCTCGCCCCGACAGTGCCGAGTTTCTGGTGCTTCAACCCGGCCTATGCTCAGGTCCAGAACGAGCACGTTTGGCAGACCGCCTGGGCGGAAATCATGGTGAACGGCGCAACACCGCAGGCCGCCGCCGACAAGGCGTTCAAGCGGATCGAGGAGATCTTCGCGAAGTATCCGATCGCCGCAGGCTAAGCACGCCTGCCGGCTTCCCGGCCGGCTCGCCTAGAACTCCGACGAATAGCCGCCATCGACCGGGATCGCGGCGCCGGTCACGAAATCCGAGGCCGGGGCGGCAAGAAAGACGGCGATCCCGGCGAGATCCGCGGGCACGCCCCAGCGCCCTGCCGGGGTGCGGTTCAGCACCCGCTCGTTGAGACCGGGGACCTGCGCCCGCGCATCGCGGGTCAGCTCGGTGTCGATCCAGCCCGGCAACACCGCATTGACCTGGATGTTGTCCTTCGCCCAGGCGGTGGCGAGCGATTTGGTCAATTGCACGAGCCCGCCCTTGCTCGTCGAATAGGGCGCCGCATAGGCGCCGCCGAAGGTCGACATCATCGAGCCGATATTGATGATCTTCCCGCCGCCCTGCTGTTTCATCGGCGCATAGGCCGCCTGGGCACAGGCAAAGGCGCCGGTCAGGTTGGTGTCGAGGACCGCCTGCCATTCCGCGATCGCATAGTCCTGTGGCGGCTTCCTGATCGACATGCCGGCATTGTTGACGAGGATATCGAGGCGGCCGAAGCGATCGACGGTTTGCTGCACCAGATCGCGGCACGAGGCGGGATCTGCGACATCGAGCGCGATAAACATGCTCGGCGCCCCGGAGGCCGCCAACGCCGTTACCGCCGCCTCGGATTTCTCGGGGTTGCGTGCCGCGACGACGATCGCCGCCCCGGCCGCCGCGAGGCCCCGCGCCATGCCGAGCCCGATCCCGCCATTGCCGCCGGTGACGACCGCGACCCGGCCGGAAAGGTCGAATGGCGCCATGTGCTCGCTCCCGCGCTCCAGGATTTCAGCCCTCACCATGAGGGACTCTCTGCGGTTTACACAATAGCATCGCTCGCATGCGTCACAGGGCCTCCAACCGAAGCCGCTGGCTGGTCGCCTTGAGCGTCCTCTTGGTCGGGGTCGTGGTCGCGATAGCCATCGCCGCCGCGCTGATGCCCGCTCTGCTTCCGGCCGGCGATCGCATTGGCGGGGAGGGCCGGGAGGTCGCGGCGGGAATCATCTTTGCCGGAAGCTATATCGCGCTCGCGATCGGCCGGATTCCCGGCCTCAGCATCGACCGGGCCGGCATCGCCCTGGTCGGCGCCGGCCTCATGGTCGCATCGGGCGCGCTACCCGTCGATGATGCTTACAAGGCGGTGGACCTCGACACCATCACACTGCTGCTCGGCATGATGATCGTCGTCGCCAATCTGCGGCTCTCGGGCTTCTTCGCCGTCGCCAACGCCTGGGTCAGGGGGCATGCCGGGCGACCGTTGATCCTGCTGGGCGCGGTCGTGGCGATCTCCGGCGTCTTTTCCGCCTTCCTGGTGAACGATGCGATCTGCCTGGTCTTGGCGCCGCTGGTGCTGGAGTTGACGCTCGCGCTGGGACGCCGGCCGGTGCCCTACCTGCTGGCCGTGGCGATGGCGTCGAACGTCGGCTCGACCGCGACGATCACCGGCAATCCGCAGAACATCATGATCGGCAGCCTCTCTCACATCCCCTACAGCACATTCGCTCTGGCGCTGGGCCCGGTCGCGCTCATCGGACTTTTCGTCACCGTGGCGCTGATCGTGCTCTTTCATCGCGCCGAGTTCGCCGGCGTCATGCAGCTGGACACACCGCGACCGCGTATTCGTGTCAATCGCGTGCTGGTGATCCGCGCATTGCTCGCGACCCTGATCATGATCGCATTGTTTTTTGCCGGGGTCGTGCCGGCCAAGGCGGCGATCATCATCGGCGGCCTACTGTTGCTGACCCGGCGGGTCAAAAGCCGGCGGGTCTACGCCGAAATCGACTGGTCGCTGCTCTTGATGTTCGCCGGTCTGTTCATCATTGTCGGCGGCGCGCAGCATGCGCTCCTCGGCCCCGACATCATTGCCGCCGCCTCCCGGCTTCATCTCGATCAGGTTCCCGTGCTCAGCGCGGTGACGGCGGTGCTGTCCAACCTGGTCAGCAACGTGCCGGCCGTATTGATGCTGAAGCCGTTCGTCGAGGCGCTGAAGGACCAGGGCACGGCGTGGCTGACGATCGCGATGGCCTCGACCCTGGCCGGCAACTTCACCGTGCTGGGCTCGATTGCCAATCTGATCGTCGTGCAACGGGCCGCCGCCTCCGGGGTGGAGATCAGCTTCTGGGCTTATTTCCGGGTCGGCGCGCCGCTGACCGTCATCACCCTGGCGATCGGGACGCTATGGCTGTGGCTGTGAGATCAAGCAAAAGCGGCAATTCGCACCGCTAGCCGGGCGCCCGGCTCGGGCCGACGAGGCTCGCCCCGCCGTCGACGACGAGGGTTTGCCCGGTGATGTAGCGCGCCTCTGCCGACAACAGGAACCGCACGGCATGGCCGATGTCCCAGCCGAGCCCCTCGATGCCGAGGACCGAGGCCTTGCGCCGGGCCTCGCGGCCGGCCGTGCTCATCTGCCCCGTGTACATGCGCGGGGTGTAGATTGGGCCGGGCGCGACGCAATTGACGCGGATGCCGTCGGCGCCGTGATCGACGGCCATCGCCCGGGTCAGCGCGATGACCGCGCCTTTCGAGGTCGAATAGGCGGTGAGCCCGCGCGGGCGCAAGGCCGAGATCGACGACACATTGACGATGGCGCCGCCGCCCGCGGTCCTAATCATCGCCGGGATCGCGAAACGCGAGACGAGGAACATGCTGTCGACATTGACCTGCATGATGCGACGCCAATCGGCGACCGGCGTATTGACGACGGTGCCGCGCCCGCCGATCCCGACATTGTTGTCGAGGAGATCGAGCCGGCCGAAGCGGGCGAGCGCAGCATCGACGATCGCGCGGCATTGCGCTTCGTCGACCACGTCGGCGACGAACGGCGCGGCGGTGCCGCCCTCAGCTTGGATCATCGCGACAGTCTGCTCGGCGGCCTCGGGCACGATATCGACGACCAGCACGCGTGCCCCGGCGCGCGCCAGGAGGATCGCCGCAGCGCGGCCATTGCCGATGCCGTCATCGGGCGCGCCGCCGCCGGTGACGATCGCCACCTTGCCGGAGAGCCCGAGATCGTCCAACGGGGATTGGGGGTCGCTCATGGTGTGCCTCTCGCAGTGGAGGTGCTACAATAACGGTCGGCAAAACCCGGCGCTATTGGCAGCCGACCACAGTGTGCCGTTCCCTACCGCTTCGATGTCACCTATATCACTCGCATGACGGTTGCATTCGACACGCTCAAGCTCGCCCGCAGGCTCGAAGCCGCCGGCTTCCCGACCAAGCAGGCGCAGGATACCGCGGAAGCGCTCGCCGAGACGCTCACCGCGAACGTGGCGACCCAGGCGGATATTCACGCTATTCAGGGCGATATTCGGGAACTCGGACTGCAACTGCGCGCGGAAATCCGCGAGATCGAAGCGCGGCTACGCGCGGAAATCCGCGAGGTCGAGCTCAAGCTGCGCGCGGACATGGCTTCGTTCCGGGCCGAATTGATCAAATGGGCGGTCGGGATAGGCGTCGCCGGCGTGCTCGCGATTGGCGGAATGATCCTGACCGCAGCCATCGCGTTATTGCGCGCGCTGCCGCACGCCTGACCGCCCCGCAGCGGTGCTACGCAGAGCGATGCTTGCCGGCTTCGCCGCCTTCATCGTGGCGGCGAGCGCCGAGGCTGCCTCCGCGCGATCTCACCCGGTGCTGGTGTTCGCCGCGGCCAGCCTCAAGACCGCGCTCGACGCGATCGCCGCCGCATGGCACCGCGAGACCGGCGGCCGGGCGACAATCTCCTATGCGGCGAGTTCCACCCTGGCAAAGCAGATCGACAACGGCGCGCCGGCCGAGCTGTTCATTTCTGCGGACGAGGGCTGGATGGACTATCTGCGGGAGCGCACGCTGATCGATCCCAAAACCCGCATCGACCTCCTCGGCAACCGCCTGGTGCTGATCGCGCCGGCGGAGAGCGCCGCGCGGGTGACGATCGCCCCCGGGTTTGCGCTCGCCGGGCTCATCGGCGACGGGCATCTCGCGATGGCCGACCCCGCCGCCGTGCCAGCCGGGAAATACGGCAAGGCCGCGCTCCAAAAGCTCGGGGTCTGGAGCTCGGTCGAGACCCGCGTCGCCGCGGCCGAGAATGTCCGCGCCGCGCTCCTCTTGGTGGCGCGCGGCGAAGCACCGCTCGGCATCGTCTACCAGACCGACGCGGCCGCCGAACCGGGAGTCCGGATTGTCGGCACCTTTCCCCCCGACACCCATCCGCCGATCGTCTATCCGATGGCGCTGACCCCCGCCGCCGGCCCGGAAGCTGCCGCCTTTGCCACCTACCTCAGCGGACCCGCCGCCCGCGCGCTCTTCGAGGCACAGGGCTTTACCGTGCTCGATCGCGCGCGGTGACCGCGCTCCTCCAATTTACCCCTGAAGAGCTGACCGCGATCCGCCTGTCGCTGCGGGTCGCGTTCTGGGCGATGCTGTGCAGCCTGCCGGTCGGGGTCGCGATGGCCTTGGCTCTGGCCCGCGGGCATTTCTGGGGGAAGTCGCTCTTGAACGCGATCGTGCATCTGCCGCTCGTCATGCCGCCGGTCGTCACCGGCTATCTGCTGCTCCTCTTGTTCGGCCGCAGGGGGCCCATTGGGCGAGTGCTCGCCGACAGCTTCGGGATCGTCCTGGCGTTCCGCTGGACCGGCGCGGCGCTCGCCTGCGCCGTCATGGGCTTTCCACTGATGGTGCGCTCGATGCGATTGTCGATCGAGGCGGTCGACCGCCGCCTCGAGGATGCCGCCGGGACGCTCGGCGCCAATGCCTTCTGGGTATTCGCCACGATCACCCTGCCCTTGATCCTGCCGGGGGTCGTCGCCGGCATGATCCTTTCCTTTGCCCGCGGGCTCGGCGAGTTCGGCGCGACGATCACCTTTGTCTCGAACATCCCCGGCGAAACCCAGACGCTGCCGACCGCGATCTATACGTTGATCCAGGTTCCCGGCGGCGATCTCGCCGCGTTTCGGCTGACGCTTGTGTCGATCGCGATCTCGCTCGCCGCCCTCTTCGCTTCCGAGGTCTTGATCGAGCGCGCGACCCGACGCGTGCATGGGCTCTGACATGCTCCCCATAACATGCTGAGCGTCGCGGTCAGGCACCGTTTCGGCAGCTTCGTGCTCGACGCCGCGTTCGACAGCGCCGGCGGCCTGACCGCGCTCTTCGGCCGCTCGGGCGCCGGCAAGACCTCGCTGATCAACGCGATCGCCGGGCTTCTGCGCCCCGAGCGCGGCCATATCACCGTCGATGGCGAGGTCTTGACCGACACCGAACGCGCTGTCTTCGTGCCGGTCCGGCGCCGCCGCATCGGCTATGTCTTTCAGGAAGGGCGCCTCTTTCCGCATCTGAGCGTGCGGCAGAACCTGGTTTACGGACGCTGGTTCGCGCCGCCCGCCGAGACCCACCGCGCCGGCGAGGTCGACCAGATCGTCGAATTGCTCGGCATCGGCGCGCTCCTCGACCGGCGGCCGGCGAATTTGTCGGGCGGCGAAAAGCAGCGCGTCGCGATCGGCCGCGCGCTTCTGGCGCGCCCGCGCCTTTTGGTCATGGACGAACCGCTGGCCTCGCTCGACGAATTCCGCAAGACCGAGATCCTCCCTTATATCGAGCGCCTGCGCGACGAAGTTGGCGTGCCGATCGTCTATGTCAGCCACCAGGTCGCCGAAGTGGCCCGCCTCGCGACGACGATGGTCGTCCTCTCCGAGGGTCGCGTCGCCGCGGTCGGGCCGACCGCGACGATCATGGGCCGGATCGACCTCTTCCCGCTGACCGGGCGCGCCGAAGCCGGCGCCATCCTTCCCACTCGCGTGGCCGGTCACGATCCGGCCTTTGGTCTGACGACCCTCGTTGCATCTGCCGGCGAATTGCGGGTGCCGCATCTCGATCTCCCGGTCGGCGCCGCGCTGCGCATCCGCATCCGGGCGCGCGACGTGATGATCGCGCTTCAGCCGCCCGAGGGGCTGAGCGCACTCAATGTGCTGCCCGGGACCGTCGTCGAGATCGGCCATGCCGATGGGCCGATCGTCGAGATGCGCCTCGATTGCGCGGGCGACGCCTTGATCGCGCGCCTCACCCGGCGTTCGGTCGAAACCCTCGGCCTCGCCCCCGGCCGCCCGGTCTATGCCGTGATCAAGAGCATCGCCTTCGACCACCACGCCTTCGCCGGCACGGCGCCCCCATCACCCGGCGCCGACGCCGAGACGCGCGAGGGATGAATTGTGCGAAGGCCGGGGCAGAGCCACCACGGAGACCGGCGGCGGCTCTCGACCCATCTCTGCCGTTCCTCCGCCGAAGGCCAGCCCTAAAAGCCGCCGATCGTTCATCGCCCGAGTGTCCAGAAAACGACCGGGTGTGTGGGAATACACTGGCGCGGCAGCCCGGTGAGTGCCGGCGCGTCGGCGCCCGGACCGCGTGTGCGACGTGGGGGCCGGCACCCCGACAATAGAGCTAGAGGGCGACCAGCTCGGCGAGCTTGGCCGCGACGTCTGCCATCGGCTCTTCTGCGGTGCTCAGGCCGCTTCGCGAGCCAAGCAGGGGGCTGACTTCGCGGAGAGCTTCATACGTCGTGTCGTGCACGACGGGAACGAGCAGGTCACGCGCGAGGAGTGCCGAAAGTTCTTTGTCGGCGATGCCCTCTGCTGGGAGGCGGCGCAGCAGCGCAGGGGTCACCAGCACGATCCCGATCCGCGACTTCGCCAAGCCCTTGTCGATGGCGCGGAGCAACGGCGTGCCGAGGCCAACGTCCTTCTCGCTGAACCAGACCGAGACACCGAGTGACTCGAGCAGATCGTGCAGCTCCTTGGCGGCCCCCTGCCGATCGTCCCACGCATGGCAGAGGAAGACGTCCCGAAGGTCAGGCAAGGGCGCTCGGTTCTCGACGCTGCGGCGGACCGGTGTGAGTGCCCGCACTTCTGCAGGCGTGTACGACAGGGACGAACCGGCTCGCGACCAGCTTGGCCTTGCGCTGCTGCCGGACCCGCCGCCGCTGCTCCGGCCGCCCCCGCTGCTCCCCGACGAGGAGTAGGACGGGGACGAGTACGACCCGTAGCTGCTGTAGCCGCCGTAGCGGCTGTAGCCGCCACTGCATGCAGGGCAGGCCGCTCGACCGCTCGCTGTGCGATGGCCAAGTACTGGTGCTGTACATCTAGCCATGCGGCCGATGATAGCAGGTTACCATCGCCGCTCTCAAGCGCTAGCGCAAAGCGACTTCGCCCCCTCGGCTGTGGCCCCAGCCTGATCTCCGATCCGGTCGGCCAGGCCAAGTCGGTGGCGTTCAGCGTCGAGGGCAATGCTCATTACCAGAGGCTGCCCGACCCCTTGCCACCCATTGCGGACCACCGGCTCATGTCGCGCTCCGGGTGCGATTTGCGTCGTTCTGCGGGGTCCAAGCGGCGGCCTTTACTCACAAGGACCATCTCCGACACCAGCCCCATTCGAGAACAAAAAAGGAACATAAAATCGACAAATTCACGTGCTAGTGTGCGCGCCGATGCACAGATTGGGCAAAAAACCAAAGGCTGAAGGCAGACAGCGATACGGCGCCGCCCGGCTGCAACCGAGCCACGAGTCGCCTGCTGCTTCCCAGCACGTGCAGGCGGCAGTAAGGGCGCAGATCAACTATTGGTTGTCGGCGCCCTGCCCCGCTTTCTTCCCAGCCCTGCTTTCTTATTGCACGCCGAGCAGCTCGACGTCGAACATCAGCGTGGCGTTGGGCGGGATGGCTCCGGGGGCGCCGCGCGCGCCATAGCCGAGCTCGGGCGGAATGATGAGGGTGCGCTTGCCGCCGACTTTCATCCCGTCGACCCCCTCGTCCCAGCCGCGGATCACCTGCCCGGCGCCCAGGGTGAAGGCAAAGGGCTCGCCGCGATCGAGCGAACTGTCGAATTTGGCGCCCTTCGCGCCATCCTTGTACAGCCACCCGGTGTAATGCACGCTGACCTTGTGGCCTTTTGTTGCTTCAAAGCCGGTGCCGACAGTCGTATCGGTGTATTTGAGGCCGCTGGGTAGCTCGCTCATCTTGCCGGATGCTCCATCTGATGCCCCGAATGCGACGGGGGCGGGCGCGGTTAAGGAAACGATAGCGAGCGCCGCAGCGGCGGCGCTGAATTGGATCAATTTCATAATAGGGCGATTGTGCTACATGAGTGGCGAGACACGAGACGGATGACGCCCGTGCATAGTGCAATCCTGAACGAGACGGTCGCCCACGTCACGGACATTCTCGGTGGCGATCTCGGCGGGATCAGGGTCGAGCGGGCGGTCGTCGGCGTCTATTTCACCGGAGTGAAGCTGGCCGCCGGGCGACATGGCCTACCCACCGCGGGAACCTGCGCGACGCCGCGCGACGCCATCCCCGGCGATATCTGCTGCCCGGTCTCTGCCCGGGCGGCGGGTGTCGCCCTGCCGCTCGCCGGCCGTCCGGCATCCGAGCTGATCGAATACGCGCTCGCCGGGAACGGGATCTCCCGCGCGCTCGGCATCGCCACCTTGAATGCGCTCGCCGAGTTGTGCTGGCGCCGCCGCCCCGCTCCCGGGGTCGAGTTGCGGGCGGGAACCGACGCCTTCGACGCGACCCAATTCCACGCGAGCGACCGGGTCGTCCTCGTCGGCGCCTTCATCCCGTTCCTGAAGGAGCTGAAGCGGCGCGGTCAGCCCTATCTCGTGCTGGAAGAGAACCCGGCCGCCCTCAAGCCCGAGGAGATGGCGTTCTACCGCCCGGCCGAAGCGGCGCCGGAAATCGTGCCGGCCGCCGATGTGCTCTTGATCACCGGGGCGACCCTCATCAACGACACGCTCGAGGACCTCCTTCTCCTCGCCCGGCCCGAGGCGCGCGTCACCGTGCTCGGCCCGACCGTCGGCATGCTGCCCGACGCCTTTTTCGCGCGCGGCGCCGACATCCTCGGCTCGGTGCGCATCGCCGAGCCGGATGCCTTCCTCGACCTCCTCGCCGAAGGCGGCTCGGCCCCGCACTTCCTCGGCCGTTCCGCCGAGAAGATCGTGCTGGCGAAGAAGGCCATGGCAACGGCGAGGGTGGCCTGAGAAAAACCGTCATCCTGGCGAAGGCCAGGCGAAGGCCGGGACCCACCGTTCCGCCAACTCGCGAGCTGACAAATGGGTCCCGGCCTTCGCCGGGATGACAATAATGGGGTGGCCGGGAGACAGGCCGGACCTATGATGGCGCTGCCAGAAACTCATCGGCACGGGAGGAAGCGATGGCGGAGCGGCTTGGCGGCGGCGAGTGGAGTTTCGAGGTCCACGAGAGCTGGGCGAAGATCCCGGACGAGATCGTACTCGGCGATTGCGCCGCGGTCGGCGTCGACAGCCACGACAACGTCTATGCCTTCAATCGCGGCGACCACCCGGTCGCGGTCTTCGACAAATCCGGCAACCTGTTGCGCACCTGGGGCGAGGGCGTCTTCACCCGGCCGCACGGGGTCCATGTCGCGCCGGACGACACGATCTGGCTGACCGATGACGGCGACCACACGGTGCGGCACTGCACGCTCGACGGCCGGGTGCTGATGACCCTGGGCGTGCCGGGGAAGCCCTCGCCCTTCATGAGCGGCGAGCCCTTCCACCGCTGCACCCACACCGCATTGTCGCCGCAATGCGACCGGCTCTACGTCTCGGACGGCTACGGCAACGCCCGCATCCACCGCTATTCGATCGACGGCAAATTGGAAAAATCGTGGGGCGAATCCGGCACCGATCCGGGCCAGTTCAATATCGCGCACAACATCTGCTGCGATCCGCAAGGCTGGGTCTACCTCGCCGACCGCGAGAACCACCGCGTCCAGGTGTTCGACGGCAACGGCAAGTACGAGACCCAGTGGAACAATCTGCACCGCCCGAACGGCATGTGCCTCGGCCCCAATGGCGGCCATGGGACCGACCCCTTGTGCTACATCGGCGAGGGCGGCCCGGCGGGCGAGATCAACAAGGATTGGCCGAATATCGGCGCGCGGGTCAGCATCCACTCGCTGCAGGGCAAGGTGGTGGCCCGGCTCGGCAAGCCGCATGGCGGGATGCTGCCGGGGCAATTTACCTCGCCCCACGGCATCGCCGTCGACAGCCGCGGCAACATCTTTGTCGGCGAGCTGACCGGCCGCTCCTGGTCGCGCTTCTCGAAGGACCCGGTGCCGAAAAAGCTCCGCGTCATCCACAAGCTGGCGAAGCTCGCGGCGTAATCCGGACGCCCCCACCCCTGCCCTCCCCCGCCCCCTCCCTAACCCTCCCCCGCTTGCGGGGGAGGAAAGGGTGGGGGCAAAGCAGGGGAGGGAGTAATGCCGAGGCACGTCAACATTCCCTCCCCTCCCCGGACTTGATCCGGGGATCGCGGGGGAGGGTTAGGGTGGGGGCTTTACTCGGCCGGGGCGCGGCGCATCACGATATTGCCGAATGCATCCAGTCGGGCTGTCCAGTCGGGCGGGACGAGGCAGGTGGCGTCGTATTCCTCGACGATGCACGGGCCCCGATGTGGAGTCTTGAGATCGCTGCGGTTGAACAATTCGGCGTCGCACCACCCCTTCGGCCCGAAATAGGCGCGGCGCCGCTGGTCGGCGATCAGGGTGTCGGGGGCGAGCCCCGCGGCGGCGGCCGAGGCGGCGCGCGGCGTCTCGGGGACCCCACGGCCGATGACTTCGAGGCTCACCAGCTCGACCGGCTCCTCGACCCCGGCGCGGTGGCCGTAGGTGCGCTCGTGCTCGGCGCCGAAAGCCTCTTCGAGCGCCACGAGGGCATCAGGGTCGAGCCGGCCCGCCGCTAGGCCCACGCGCAGCTCGAAGGATTGCCCCTGATAATGGAGGCTGGCGCTGCGCCGGATCTCGATATGGTCGGCATCGAAACCGTCCTCGGTCAGCCGCGCCCGCGCCTCGCCCTCGAGCGCATCGATGACGGCCTGCGCCTCGGCGGGATCCAGCGCCCGCAGCAGCCGCTTCCTGGTGCGGGTGAAGTAGTACTCGATTTCGGCATAGAGCAGCCCGAAGGACGAAAACACCCCGGCCGACGGCGGGATCAGTACCTGCGGGATGCGCAACGCCTCGGCCATCCCGGCGGCGAAGACCGGGCCGTTGCCGCCGAACGCGACGAGGGTGTATTCGCGCGGGTCGCGGCCGCGCTCGCTCGACACCGCCTTCAGCGCCCGGATCATGTTGGAGCCGGCGATCAGATGGGCGCCATAGGCGGCCTCCTCGACGGAGAGGCCCAGCGGGCGGGCGATCTTGTCGGCGATGACCGCGCGCGCCTTCGCGGCGTTGAGCTTCACCGCGCCGCCCACCAGATGCGCCGGGTTGATGTAGCCAATGACGACATTGGCGTCGGTCACGGTCGGCTCGATGCCGCCCTGGTCGTAACAGACCGGGCCGGGCACCGCGCCGGCGCTCACCGGTCCGACCTGCAGCGCGCCGCCCGCATCGATCCACAGGATCGAGCCGCCTCCCGCGCCTACCTCGGCAAGATCGATCGCCGGCACTTTGAGGGTATACCCGGCGCCCGACAGGAGGCGCGAGCCGAGCACGATGCCGGCGCCGACCTGGTACTCGGTGGCGCGCGTCACCTCGCCGTTCTCGATGAGCGAGGCTTTGGCGGTGGTGCCGCCCATGTCGAACGAGATCGCCTTCGCGACGCCGATCCGGCGGATCAGCGCCTGGACGCCGACGACCCCGGCCGCCGGCCCCGATTCGATGATGTGCATCGGCGTCAGCGCGGCCGCCTTGGCGGTGGTGAGGCCGCCATTCGACTGCATCAACAACAAGGGTGCGTCGATGCCGCTGCGCGCGACCTCGGCGGAGAGGCGGTTGAGGTAGCGCTCGACGATCGGCCGGACATAGGCGTTGATGACCGTGGTCGAGGTGCGCTCGTACTCGTTGATGACCGGCAAGACCTCGGCGCTGATGCATAAACTCACCTCGGGCGCGAGGCGCGCGGCGATTTCCTTCACCCGGAGCTCATGCGATGGGTTGAGGTAGGAGTGGAGGAGGCAGACCGCGATCGCCTCGACCCCCTCCCCCACCAGAAACCGCACAGCGCGCTCGACGCTGGCTTCGTCGAGGGGGATGTCGATGCCGCCCTCGGCATTGACCCGCTCATCAATTTCGGTCCTGAGGCGCCGTTCGACGAGCGGCGGCGGCTTGGTCCACGACATGTCGTAGAGCCGCGGCATCCGCAAATTGCGGATTTCGAGGACGTCGCGGAAACCCTTGGTGGTGATGAGCCCGGCCCGGGCGCCCTTCCGCTCGAGGATTGCATTCGAGGCGACGGTCGTGCCGTGCAGCAATTCGACGATGCCGGACGCCTCGGCGCCGATTTCCCCGAAGAGCGCCGCGAGGCCGTCGACGATCGCCCGGGCATAATCGTCGACCGTCGACGACACCTTCTTCGTATAGCGCGCGCCATCCTCGCCAAGCAGCACGATGTCGGTAAACGTGCCGCCGATATCGACCCCGGCCCGGAAGCTACGCGCCATCAATCACCCATTGCCGCTGTCATGCCCCGCACAGCCGAACCAGCATTTTCTGGAATGCTGAATTTCAGCATTGCGTCGATTAGCTCGCACCCACGAGACCAGCTCTCCTTTGAGACGCTTCCGCTTGCGCGCTGGGAATCGATCGATCAAAGCTCTCCCTTCGCCAGAGCGTCGCGCAGCGCCTTTTCGACGCGGGCATTGTAGCCTCGGCCGGTAGCGCGGATTGCATGGACGACATCGGCAGCCAGCCGAAATCCGATATGGATCTTGGGCGCCTCGACCGGCGGCCGGCCCACTTTTTTCCACGCCTTGTATTGCTCCGGGAAAACCTCCTTAAACGGCCTTGCCGTTGCAAACTCGGCATCGGTTGCTTCTGGAACGTCGACTGACTCCCAATCTTCCTGTGAAATATCAGCCGGTTTCTTAACTCGACTGGCCATATTTCTTCCTTTCGCGCCGATTCGCTTGTCTTAGTCCAATTGCGCGGACGATTGTGCCGCGCATCGTGAACCATAGGACGTGAAGACGGCCAGTAATAGGCGCGTACGCAAGAAAGCGAGCTTCGCCATAATCGAACCGCCGGTCCTCGATGATAATGGCGCTGTCCAGATCAATGTCAGCCGCGGCAGCCAGGGAGATTCCATGCTTCTCCAGATTGATCCGCTCCTTAGCAGGATCGAACTCAATCTGCATGAGTTATTGTAGCAACAGAAAGTTGCTGGAGCAAGAGCGGCCTATTCCGCAGCCAGCTTCCCACCCCAGCTGTAGACCGGAACCGCCTCCCATTTCCGCTGCGAGCGCATCCGCTGGCGCAGCGCCGCCGTGGCGACCGCATCGACCGCGAGCCGCTCACCGGCCAGCACCACCCCATAATCCTCACCCGCCGCGCGCAGGCTGACGAATTCGTTGAGGACGTCCTTCAGCACCAATGCCGGGTCGCGCTCCAGGGGGTCGCCCCAGCCGCCGGCGCCGGCAACCTCGTGGCGAAAGAGATCGCCCCGCTTGATGTTCATCGTCAGCTTCGAGGGGAGCGGCGCCGGGTTGTCGTCCGGGTTCAGGTAGTTCATCGAGGGCCGGCCCGGGCCGCCGCCATAAAGCCCGAACGGGCGGAAATCGCGGCGGTCGGAGCGCACCTGCAACACCGCCTCCTCGGCCAGGAGCTTGTATTCCCGGCGGAACGGGGCGCCGCCCCTGAACTTGCCCGGCCCCATCGCGTCCTGGATGAACTCGTAGGCGGTGATCTGCAAGGGCTGCTCGGTTTCGGTGACCTCGATCGATTGGGAAGCCATGTTGGCGTAGATGTGCGAGTTGCCGTCGAGCCCGTCGGCATAGGGCCGCGCGCCCCAGGCGCAGCAGGTGAAATCGACATAGATGAAGGGCGTGCGGTCCTTGTGATAGCCGCCGATCGAGACCCCGGTATTGCCGCCGTCGGAGGCCGCGAAAACCTGGTCCGGCAGCATCTTGGCGAGCGCCCCGAAGAGGCAATCGACCATGCGGAATCCGGTGAGGCCGCGCGCGGCGCAGGCCGCCGGCAAGACGCCGTTGGCGATCGTGCCGGCGGGCGCCGTCACGCTAATCGCGCGGAAGACGCCCTCATTCGTTGGGATGTTCTGCGGCAGGATCGAGCGGATCGCGCAATAGCTCGCCGATTTGGTGTAGCTCAGCGTGTTGTTGATGGCGCCCTTGACTTGCGGCGAGGTGCCGGTCCAGTCGACAAGGACGCTGTCGCCCGATTTGGTGATCGTCACCATGAGCGGGATCGGCCGTCCGACGTCGATCCCGTCATCATCGATGTGATCGAGGAAATCGTAGACCCCGTCGGGCAGTTCGCGGATCGCCGCGCGGGTCATCCGCTCGGCGTAGTCGACGAGTTCGGTCATGTATTGCGCCAGCGTCTCCCTGCCGTAATGCGCCGCGATGTCGAGCATCGCCTGCTCGGCGATATGGCAGGCGGCGAGCTGGGCGCGCAGATCGCCGAACATCTTGACCGGCACCCGGACGTTCTTCTCGATGAGCGCGAAGAGCGTCTCGTTGCGTCTCCCCTGCTCATAGAGTTTCAACGGCGGGATGCGCAGCCCCTCCTGGTAGATCTCGGTCGAATCCGACGCGTTCGAGCCGGGCACCCGGCCGCCGACATCGGTGTGGTGGCACACCGTGCCAGCCCAGGCGATCGGGGCCGCTTCTTCTTCGGCGGGCTGGAAGATCGGCTTGAATACGAAGACGTCGGGCAGATGCATCCCGCCGGCGAACGGGTCGTTGAGGATGAACACATCGCCCGGTTGAACCTGACCGGCAAAGGCGGTCTTGACCGCCGCGATCGCGGTCGGCATCGACCCCAGATGGCCGGGAAGGGTCAGCCCCTGCGCGACCAGGACGCCCTCGCCGTCAAACAGCGCGGTCGAATAATCCATGTTGTCCTTCAAGACGCCCGAATAGGTCGTGCGGAAGACCGTCAGCGCCATCTCGTCGGCGACCCCGAACAGCGCGTTCTTGAACAATTCGAACTCAATCGGGTCACTGATCATCGGCTGACACCTGAGGCCTTGAGGTCCGCAGATAGAAGGGCAGCATACAACCGGCGCATGACGCGGACGATCGGGCGGGTCTATGATACGCCTAAGCGCGACAAGACGGGCAAGACCCGCGGGCCAAACGCGCCGAGAGGACGGACGGGCGAGACGGGCAAATCCGCGGAAAGCCCGGATCTGGGAGGAAGAGAATGGCACCGACATCGCGCCTGGTGATTCTGTTTTTCGGCCTCTTTGCCATGATGGCTGCGATGAGCCCGGCGCTCGCGCAAACGCGCGGCGGCATCCTTCGACAGTACATCATCGACAGCCCGGCGAGCATGTCGATCCACGAGGAAACGACCGTCGTCGCCGAACGGCCGATGATGGCCGTCTTCAACAACCTCGTCATGTTCGACCAGCACGTCGCGCAGAACAGCCTCGCCGCGATCGTGCCGGACCTCGCCACCGACTGGTCGTGGGACGAGGACGGCACCAGGCTCACCTTTCACCTGCGCCAGGGGGTGAAATGGCATGACGGAAAACCCTTCACCTCGGCCGATGTCAAATGCACCTGGGACCTGGTGCAGGGCAAGGCGCCGGAAAAGCTGCGCGTCAACCCGCGCAAGTCCTGGTACAATAATCTCGCGGAAATCGTCACCAGCGGCGATTACCAGGCGACGTTCGTGCTGAAACGGCCGCAGCCGGCGTTTCTTGCTCTGCTCGCCACGGGCATGTCACCAGTCTATCCCTGCCATCTCTCGCCGGCGCAGATGCGCCAGCATCCGATCGGCACGGGCCCCTTCAAGTTCGTCGAATTCAAGCCCAACGAATACATCAAGGTCGCCCGCAATCCCGATTACTGGAAGCCGGGTCTGCCTTACCTCGACGGCATCGAGTACACGATTGCGAAGAACCGATCGACGGCGATCCTCGCCTTCGTCGCCGGGAAGTACGAGCTGACCTTCGCCGGCACCCTGACAATCCCGTTGACCCGTGATCTCCAGAGCCAGCGGGCGGACGCGGTCTGTGAGCTCCCGCCGGGCAGCGTCAGCACCAATCTGATCGTCAACCGCGAGAAGCCGCCCTTCGACAATCCGGAGCTGCGCCGGGCAATGGCGCTCGCCATCGACCGCCAGGCCTTTATCGACATCATCACGGACGGACAGGGCTTGCGCGCCGCGGCGATGCAGCCGCCGCCGGCCGGACAATGGGGCATGCCCCGGGAAATGCTCGATAAGCTGCCCGGCTACGGGCCGGACGTGGCGGCCAACCGCGCCGCGGCGCGCGAGATCATGAAGAAGCTCGGTTACGGCCCGGATAAGCCGATGAAAATCAAGGTAACGACGCGCGACATCCCGCCCTATCGCGATCCCGCGGTGATCCTCATCGACCAGCTGAAGGAGATCTGGGTCGAGGCCGAGCTCGAACCGATCGACACCCCGCAATGGTATCCCAAAGTCCAGCGCAAGGATTACACCGTCGGGCTCAACCTGACCGGGACCTTGGTCGACGATCCCGACGCGATGCTCTACGAGAATTACGCATGTCGCGGTGTCGGCAACTACAACGGTTACTGCAATCCCGAGGTCGATAAACTGATCGATCAGCAATCGATGGAACCGAACCAGGATAAGCGCCGTCATATGGTGTGGGAGATCGAGCGGCACCTGGTCGAGGACGGCGCCCGGCCGTTGATCTTCTTCAATCGCGGCGGCATCTGCTGGGATCCGGCGGTAAAAGGGCTGACCGTCATCGTCAACAGCATCTACAACGGCTGGCGCATGGAAGACGTCTGGCTCGACAAGTAGCCGGCTCCGGCAGTGCCGCCACTCGCCGGCGGGGCTTTGGCCTTCGGGGCGCCGGCGGCCGGCTCGCGAAACCCTACCCTGTGGCATGTGCTGCGGCTCGCCGGGATCGACACGCCGATCCCCGGCTACGGCCGCCTGTTGCGCGAGCATTAGCCCGGGCTTTCCGTGTATGATCGTGACGGCGATGCCGATTGCGAGGAGAGTGCGTCATGGGTTGGCTCGACGGGCAAGTGGCGCTGGTGACCGGCGGCGGCTCCGGGATCGGCCGGGCGGTGGTCGCGCGCTTCATCGAGGAAGGCGCCCATGTCGGGGTCATGGAGCGGGTCGCCACCCGGGCCGACCAGCTGCGCTCCGAATTCGGCGACGCGGTCATCGGCATCGCCGGCGATGTCGCCCGCCTCGCCGACAACCAGCGCGCGGTCGCCGAAACGGTGCGCGCCTTTGGCCATCTCGACATTTTCGTCGCCAATGCCGGCGTGTTCGACACCTATGCCAAGTTCGCCGAATTTGACGAGGACAAGCTCGCCCGAGCCTATGACGAGCTCTTCGGAGTCAACGTCAAGGGCGTCATCTTCGGCGCCAAGGCGGCATTGCCGGAGCTGTCGAAGACGGAAGGGTGCATGGTCTTTACCGCGTCGGTGGCGGGCTTCAACTCGGGCGGCGGGGGCGCCCTCTATACCGCCTCGAAGCACGCGGTGGTCGGGTTGATCCGCCAGCTGGCGGTCGAGCTGGGGCCGACTATCCGGGTCAACGGGGTCGCGCCGGGCGGCACGATGACCGATTTGCGCGGCCTCCAGTCGCTCGGCAACGACGACCGGTCGCAATTCGCCCTTCCCGGCATGGCCGACCAGCTGCGCGCCCACAACCCGCTGCACATCGCGCTGCAGCCCGCCGACATCGCCGGGGCCTATGTGTTTCTCTCGTCGCGCACCAGCGCCCGCGGCATCACCGGCAGCGTCATTACCGTCGATGCCGGCGCCATGCTGCGCATGCCCCGTCCGCGCGATTAGGGAGGCGCCGATGGATACCGACATGACATACCTGGTCGATGCCGATCGCGGCCTCATAAGCCGGCGCATCTTTATCGAGCCGGAGATCTATGAAGAGGAGCTACACCGGATCTTCGCCCGCTGCTGGCTGTTTTTGTGCCACGACAGCCAGATCCCGCTGCCGGGCGATTTCTTCACCACCTATATGGGCGAAGACCCGGTGCTGGTGGTGCGCGACAGCGCCGGCGAAGTACACGCCTTTCTCAACGTCTGCCGCCATCGCGGCAATCGCCTCTGCCGCGCCGATACCGGCAACGCGGCAAGCTTCACCTGCGCCTATCACGGCTGGACCTATAAGAATGACGGGCAGCTGACCGGCGTGCCGTATCTGAAGGAGGCCTATCACGGCGAGTTGGACCGCGAGCGCTGGGGCCTCGTGCCGGTGGCGCAGCTCGACCAATACAAGGGCCTCTGGTTCGCCACCTTCGATCCAGAGGCGTCGCCGCTGCGCGAGTATCTCGGCGAGATGGCCTGGTATCTCGATACCTTCTTCGACCGTTGCGAGGGCGGCATCGAAATCATCGGCGGCATGCACAAATGGGTCGTGCCGTGCAACTGGAAGTTCCCGGCCGAGAACTTTGCCGGCGACGGGTATCACGTCCATTGGAGCCATCTCTCGGGGGTGCAGACCGGAGCGGGCGGCGATTTCCGCGTCAAGCCGGATTCGGAAGGCAGGGCGCTATCCCCCGGCAACGGCCACAGCGCGATGATGGCCGGTCCCGACACGCAAGCTGACCTGCCAAACCCCGCCGTCCTCGCGTATGAGGCGCGGATCCAACCCGAAATGCAGCGCCGTCTGGGGCCGCGAATGCGCCGGGGAAAGCCGGTCGCGGCCACGGTATTTCCGAATTTCTCGATCCTGCGGCCGACCTCGCGCACGTTTCGGGTGTGGCACCCGCGCGGCCCCGACAAGATCGAAGTCTGGGCCTGGGCCTATGCCGACAAGACGGCCCCGCCTGAAGTCAAGGAGGCGATCCGCCTCGCCGGAGTGCGGGTTTTCGGCCCCAGCGGCACCTTCGAGCAGGACGATATGGACAATTGGCAGGGCTGCACCCAGACCGGGCGCGGCGTCGTTGCCCGCCGCTATCAGCTCAACTACGCAATGGGCTTGGGACACGAGCGTTACGACGCGGATTTCGGGGCGCTGGCCAGCGAATACCGCTACAGCGAATCGAACCACCGCGGCTTCTATCGGCGCTGGGCGGAGCTGATGGCGGCCGAGAACTTGCGGGAATGACCGGCGACAAGGGAGGCTCTCATGGCGACAGACACCGGTAAGCTGGTCGATGCCGATCGCGGGCTGATCAATCGCCGCATCTTCATCGAGCCGGAGATCTATGAAGAGGAGCAGCGCCAGATCTTCGCGCGATGCTGGCTGTTTTTGTGCCACGACAGCCAGATCCCCCGGCCGGGCGACTTCCTCACCACCTATATGGGCGAAGACCCGGTGCTGGTGGTGCGCGACAGCGCGGGCGAAGTACACGCCTTCCTGAATATCTGCCGCCATCGCGGCAACCGGCTATGCCGCGCCGATACCGGCAATGCCGCCAGCTTCACCTGCGCCTATCACGGCTGGACCTATAAGAATGACGGGCTATTGACCGGCGTGCCGTATCTCAAGGAGGCCTATCACGGCGAATTGGAGCGCGAGCGTTGGGGCCTTGTGCCCGTCGCGCAGCTCGACAGCTACAAGGGGTTGCTGTTCGCCACCTTTGATCCAGAGGCGCCGTCGTTGCACGAGTATCTCGGCGAGATGGCCTGGTATCTCGACGCCTTTGTCGACCGCCGCGAGGGCGGGATCGAGATCGTCGCGACCCATAAATGGATCATGCCGTGCAACTGGAAATTCCCGGCCGAGAATTTCGGCGGCGATGCCTATCACGTGCCGTGGAGCCATCTCTCGGCGGTCACGACCGCGTTCAGCACCGGGGTGACGACGAAACCCAACGCCACCGGCCACATGGTGTCGCCCGGCAACGGGCATATCTCGATCTGCGTCGGGCCGAACGATGTGGGCGAGCCGCCGATGCCCGAGCTTCTGGCCTATGAGGAGGAGACCCGCCCCGAGGTCGAGAAGCGCCTCGGACCGCGCTCGCGCCTGGTCAACCCGATCGTCGGCACCGTGTTCCCGAATTTCTCGCTGCTGCGCGCCACCTCGCGGACCTTCCGCGTCTGGCACCCGCGCGGCCCCGACAAGACCGAGGTCTGGTCTTGGGTGTTCACCGACAAGGCGGCCCCGGCCCATGTCAAGGCGGCGATCCGGCTGGCCGGGGTGCGCGGCTTCAGCCCCTCGGGCACCTTCGAGCAGGATGACATGGACAATTGGCAGGAATGCACCCGCACCTGTCGCGGCGTGATGGCGCGGAAGATGCCGCTCAACACCCAGATGGGGCTCGGCCACGAGCGGTTCGATCCGGCGCTCGGCGGCTGGGCCAGCGAATACCGTATGAGCGAATCGAACCATCGCCAGTTCTATCGGCGCTGGGCGCAGCTGATCGCGGCCAAGGGCTGGGCCGACCTCCCGAACGGCGCGGCGCGGGAGGCCCAGGGGAGAACAACGCATGCGTAACGAGGACCTCATCCGCGAGGTCGAGCAGTTCCTCTACCGGGAAGCGCGCCTCCTCGACGACAGGCAGTTCCACGACTGGCTGACGCTCTTCACCGACGATGTGCGCTATTGGATGGCGTCGCGCACCAATCGCTATCCGAAATCATCGAAGGCGATCGCGATCCTCGATCTCGACCGCTATGTCGAGGACGATATCGGCCGCGAGGACGAGTTGGCCATCCTCGACGAGACCAAGGAGACGCTGAGCGGCCGGGTCGCGCGCCTCGATACCGGGATGGCCTGGGCGGAAGACCCGCCCTCGCGCACCCGCCACATGATCAGCAATATCGAAATCGAACCGGGCGATGTGGAATCGGAAATCCGCGTCTATTCCAACTTCATCGTCTACCGCAGCCGTGCCGAGACTGAGCAGGATTTCTACGTCGGTGCCCGGCGCGACGTCCTGCGGCGGGTCGAGGGCGCCTGGAAGATCGCGCATCGCAAGCTCGTGCTCGACCAGAACGTGCTGCTGGCAAAGAACGTCAGCATCTTCTTCTAGGATTCCCAACAAACCGTCGTCCCGGCGAAGGCCGGGACCCACCCCTCATCCGAGGAATGCATGGAAAGAAGCCCATTGGCCGAACCACACTGCTAACGTCGGTACATGTTGCCAGCGTGGATCCCGGCTTTCGCCGGGATGACAGCCCATTACTGGAGGCTCCTATGATCAAGGGTCTGCACCATAACGCGTACCGCTGCCGGGATTCCGAGGAGACCCGCACCTTCTATGAGGACTTCCTCGGCCTGCGCCTGGTCAGCGCCTTCGAGATCGACAAGGGAGCTGGCCTGCACACCTTCTTCGAGATGGACGACGGCTCCTGCCTCGCCTTCTTCGAGGTGCCGGGGAGACCCTTCGAATTCAAGCGGCAGAACGATCTCGATCTGCACATCGCGCTCGGCGTCGACAACGAGGCGTTCGACCGCATGCTCGAGAAGGGCCGGGCGGAGGGGATCGAGGTGCGCGGCCCGGTCGATCATGGCTTTGTCCGCTCGATCTATTTCCGCGATCCCAACGGCTATGTCATCGAATTGACCGCCAGCACCGGCAAGCATCCGGAAATCATGGACCCGGCGCTGTCGAAGCCGCACGATTCGCTGGCGCGCTGGCAGGCGGCAAAGGCCGGGTGACCGCTTTTCTAAAGCTGTCATCCCGGCGGAGGCCGGGACCCATTTACCACCACCTCGAAAGCTGATGAGTGGGTCCCGGCCTTCGCCGGGATGACAGCTTGGGTTGCACCGCCGCACCCGGCGGGCGAGTGTAGACGCCTGTGCGTGACCAGGAGACAACGATGCTCGAAATCCCCCGCCTCAACGGCGCGATCCGCGCCCTCGCCGCCGGCAAGCCGGCGTTCGCCACCTTTTCGCCGGCCGAGATCGGCGCCGCCCAGGCCGTGGGCGCCGCGCCCTATGACGCCGTCGTCTTCGAGATGGAGCACAACCCCTACGACATCCGATCCTTGCGCGACTGCATGCAGTACATGCTCGACCGCGCGCAGATCCTCAAATCCGGCAGCCTCGCGCCGGCGGTCGCGCCGATGGTGCGCATCCCGCCCAATGGCGGCGAACTCAATCAGTTCATTGCGAAGCAAGTCCTCGACATCGGCGTCTACGGCATCGTCTGGCCGCATGTCTCGACGGTCGAGGAGGCGCGGAACGCGGTTCAGGCCTGCCGCTATCCGCGGCCGCGCGCGGCACCCTATTACGAGCCCCCCGGCCAGCGCGGCGACGCGCCGCGCACCGCCGCGCGCTACTGGGGCATCAGTCAGCCGGATTATTACAAGCGCGCCGACACCTGGCCGTTGAACCCCGAGGGCGAGGTGCTCGTCGTCATCATGTGCGAAGAGGTGCGCGCGATCAAAAACCTGCCGAAAATGCTGAAGGAGGTGCCCGGCATCGGCGTCGTCCTCATTGGCGAGGGCGACCTGTCGCAGGACATGGGCTATCCCCGGCAATACGACCACCCGCAAGTCGCCGCGGCGATCGATGATGCGCTGGCGATCTGCAAGGACGCTGGAATCCCCTGCGGCCACCCGCATGTCGACGCGAACAACGTCGAAAAGCTGATCGAAAAAGGCTTCCGCTGGCTGATGCCGGCGCCGAGCCAGTCCTTCGCGGCACTCGACAAGGGGCTGAAGGCGAGCGGACGGAAGTAAGCAGCCCCCACCCTTCCCTCCCGCGCGAGCAGGGGAGGGTTTTGAAGGTATCCGTGAGTTCCTCCCTCCCTCGCTTAGCCCCCACCCTTCCCTCCCCCGCAAGCGGGGGAGGGTTAGGGTGGGGGCGGGGGAGGGTTTGGGGTGGGGGCTCAAGGCGCTCACGCCATCACGCCGCGTTGCCAGTCGTAGATCTCGATCTCTTCGTAGATGCCGTTCGTGCAATAGGGCTCGGCGCGGAAGAAATCGTCGAGCGCGGCGCGGCTCCTAAATTCGTAGACCATCGCGCTGCCGAGCCACAGCTTGCCGCCGGAATCGGTCAGGTAGCCGCGCGCGAGACAATTGCTCTCGTCCTTCTGCTGCAGATGGGCGCGGTGCGCCGGCACGATCGTGTTGCGGAACTCGGTGATGCCGGGCTTGCCCGTGCCGTGAAAGAAAAAGCCCTGGAGGCCCGGCCGCGGCGGCGCGGTCGTTTGCCGCGCGGCCAGCGCGCAATGCCAGTCGCTGACCACATCTCCTTCGTAGATTCCGGCGAGCGCGAACGGATCCTCTGTGACGAACCGGGCCGACGCCTCCGGGACGATCCCGGGCAGATCGGTCTGATACAGATAGCCGGCCGGCACCGCGCCGCGAAAGATGGGCCCGTAGGTCACCAGCGCATCCCGCCACTGCGCGAGGAAACGCGCATGGTCCGCGCAAAGGCTCTTCGGCAAGCCGATCAAATCGACGCTCGAACGCCGGATCATCACTTGCGCCATCTGCTCCTCCCAACGTGTTTTACGGCGGGTGACGCCCAACCTTTGGTTGTGCCGCTTCGGCTGTCGTACCTGATCTTACTGGATGAGATCAGGTGATTTTTCCCGCTGCGGTTGAGCTGTGGTGCCCAGCTCCAAGCGCGACCGGAGCGCCGCGAAATTCGCCGTCGGCGCGGCGAATGCCGTGGGTGCACGAGCCGACAATCCGGATCAGCCATGGGATCAAGGCTACCGCAACATCGTGGCTTTTTTTGCGTCGGCGTGCGAAAGGGCCAGCGACCGGCAGAGGCGCGTTTATGCGGGCCGGTGCCTTATTCCTCCGGCACGCCGGCCTTGCGCAGGCCTTCGATGTAGAGGGCGAGAAATTCCGGCGAGAACACCGAGGTTGTGGCATAGGAGGCTTGCCACGCGGCGATTGTCAGCCCTGGGCTAAGATCGAGCACCCTCTTGAGCAATTCACAAGCGTCGTCGGTGCGGCCGAGATGCGCCAGGCACACGAGCTTGAACCGCATCGCGACGACGTAGCGCGGTTGTGCGTGCAAAGTCCTTTCGGCCCATTCGATGGCCTCCTCGTATCGCCCCGCAGCCATATGCGCAAAGGCGATTCCGGCCATGTAAAAAAAGGCGAGCGGGTCGAGCGGGCTCAGCCGCATCGCCTGCTGGTACGCTTCGACCGCCCGATCATGCTCGTTCTGAACACTCCAGACCCAGCCGCGTGCACCCCACGCCTGGGCGGAATTGGGGTTCAGCGCGAGCGCGCGGTCGATAATTGCCATTGCCGCGGAATGATCGCCTGTGAAAATGTCGATCGTATAGCCCGCGAGCGACAGCACCTCGGGGTCATCCCTTCCCAACTCGACCGCCTGTCTCGCGAGCAGCACGGCCTCGGTCACCTCCGCCTCCGACACCGTACCCCAGCCTTGGATTCTCTGCAGCATGCGGCCCCAGCCGACCATCGCGGCGGCTGGTGCATAGGGCGGATCGATCGCGAGAGCCCGCCTCGCCAGCGTCACCGCCTCGCGCATGCCCTCTTCGGTGTATTTGTTGATTTGCGCGAGACCACGCAGGTAGAGATCGTAGGCGTCGAGGCTCTCGGTCGGCTTGCGCGCCGCCCGCTCGATCTCGGCAAGGCGCAGCCGAGGTTCGATCGCGCCGGCGACGCTCGACGCCACCTGATCCTGAAGCTCAAAGATATCATCGAGCGCGCCGTCGAAGCGGTCGGCCCAGATATGCGCGCCGGTCGCCGTGTCGATCAGCTGGCCGGTGATGCGCACCCGGTTGGCGGCCTTGCGCACCGAGCCTTCGAGCACATAGCGCACGCCCAATTCGCGGCCGACCTGCTTCACGTCTATCGCTTTGCCCTTGTAGGTGAAGCTCGAATTGCGGGCGATGACAAACAGCCACGGCAGCCGCGCGATCGCCGTGGTGATGTCCTCGACGATGCCATCGGCGAAATATTCCTGCTCCGGGTCGCCGCTCATGTTTTGGAACGGCAGCACGGCCAGCGACGGCTTGTCGGGCAGCGGCAACGGCGCGCCCGGAGCCGGGACCGCGGGCGTCTCGCCCGCATGCGGGCCGGAGGCCCGCGGTCCGATGCGGTAGACATGGATCGGCCGGGCGATATTCTTGACCTGCTGCTCGCCCAAATCGTCGAAAGCGACATCGAGCTTGTCGCGCACCTGATCGCGCACGACCCGGCTGACGCAGATGCCGCCCGGCTCGGCCAGGGCTTCGAGGCGGGCGGCGACATTCACTCCGTCGCCGTAGATGTCGTTGTCGTCACTGATGATGTCGCCGAGATTGATGCCGATGCGGAATTCGATGCGCCGCTCGGCCGCCACATCGGCGTTGCGCCCGGCCATGTCGCGCTGAATCTCGACGGCGCAGCGCACCGCGTCGACGACGCTGGCGAACTCGACCAGCATCCCGTCGCCGGTGGTCTTGACGATGCGGCCGCGGTGTTCGGCGATCTTCGGGTCGCCAAGCTCGCGCCGGATTGTCTTCAGCGCGGCGAGCGTGCCTTCTTCGTCCGCGCCCATCAGCCGCGAATAGCCGGCGACATCGGCCGCCAATATGGCCGCCAATCGGCGCTCGACCCGCTTTTCGCTCATGCGGTCACACATTCCAGCGGAAACGGCCCGATCTTAGGCCATTATGGCTGGTTGCACGGGAAGATTCGCGCCGGCTGAACGCATGATTGTGACATGAAAGGTCGAGGCCGAAGAAGATCGTCCGCGCCCACGCTGCGCAGCGAGCCGCCCGAGGGCGGCAACGCACGCCCGGCCCGGCTGATCGCTCGCGAGACCGCCGATCAGACGCTGGCGATCGGTCTGCGCCGGCCGTGGTTCGGCGATCTTTATCATTTCATGCTGCGGATCTCGTGGTGTTCGTTCCTCTTCGGCGGCGTCGCCCTCTATATCGCCGCCAATGCGGTTTTCGCGCTGCTCTACCTGCTGGAGCCCAGCGCCATCGGCAACGCCCGGCCCGGCTCCTTCGCCGATGCGTTCTTCTTCAGCGTCCAGACCATCGCGACGATCGGCTATGGCCAACTCGTGCCGGCGACGCTTTACGCCAATCTCCTCGTCACGGTCGAGACCGCGACCGGGCTGATGTTCCTTGCCCTGGCGACCGGCCTGGTGTTCGCCCGGTTTTCGCGGCCGATCGCGCGCATGCTCTTCAGCCGCGTCGCGGTCATCGGTCCCCATAACGGCCAGCCGACATTGTCCTTCCGCCTGGCCAACGTGCGCCGCAACCAGATCCTCCAGGCCGAGGTCGCGGTCACGCTGGTGCGCGACGAGCGGACCCAGGAAGGGGTGCTGATCCGCCGCTTTTATGATTTGACGCTGGCGCGCTATAGGAGCCCGGTCTTCGCGCTGACCTTTACGGTGATGCACGAAATTGATAAGGACAGCCCGCTCTGGGGCGCCAGCGCCGCGACGCTCACCGCGCAAAACGTCGAGCTGGTGGTGACTGCGACCGGCATCGACGAGACGATCGCCCAGCGCGTCCACGCGCGAACCTCCTACCTGCCCGACGAGATCCTGTGGGGCCACCGCTTCGTCGACGTGATCGGCTGGACCGAAGACGGCCGCCGGGTCATCGACTATCGGCGCTTTCATGATACGGCGCCGGTGACGGCCGCGCTTTGAGGCGGCCCCGTCAAGCCGCCGGCAGGCCGGCCTTGCGCAAGCCTTCGAGAAAGCGCTCGCGCTGTTCGGCGCTGCCGAACGGGCGGTTGAGCCGTTCGTCGGATGCGGTCAGCCCCGGCATGCGGCGCAGCAGCTCGTCCAACGCCGCGCGAGCCGGGGCGGTATTCCCCAGATGGCCCTGCGCGGCCGCCAGCACGGCGTAAACATCGGGAAACTCGGGATTGGCGTCGGCCGCCTTTGTCGCGAATTCGACGGCCTCCGCAAAGCGCTCCGAGAGCAATGCCGCCCAGCCCTGTAACAGGTGAAAAGTAATCAGCAGTGGGTCGCGCGGGCTGAGCCGGATCGCCTCTTCGCAATGCGGCAATGTCGCCTCGTAATCGCCAGCGAACGCATAGCTCCCGCCGAGATAGCCGCGCGCGAACACCGAGTTGGGGTCGAGAGCGAGGGCGCGGCGCAGCCGGCGCCGGGCTTCCTCGTGCCGCCCCGAGAACAGGTCGAAGATTGCCAGCGCGGTATGGGCGCTGGCGTCGCTGTCGTCGATGGCGACCGCCTTGCGCGCCGCCTCGCCGCAGCGTGCAAAGGACTGTGCCACGCCCTCGCCCCACCCGAACACGGCCTCGAAATGGTGAACCAGGGCAAGATCGCTGAACGCCATCGCATTCGCCGGGTCGAGTTCGATCGCTTCGCCGAGCAGGCGCCGTGCCTCGGCCGAATCTTCCCGGGTAAAGCGGCGGATATGCCAATGCGCGCGCATCGTGCGGTCCCAGGCATCGAGCTGGCTTGGGTCCTTGCGTCGCGCCTGCTGCATCTCGGCTGAAATGATGCCGGGCGCCAATTCGCCGGTGATGGTCTGCGCGATCTCGTCCTGCACCGCGAACACATCTGCGAGCTCGCGGTCGTAGCGGTCGGCCCACAGGTGACGGCCGCTCGCCGCGTCGATCAGCTGGGCGGTGATCCGCACCCGGTTGCCGGCGCGCCGCACGCTGCCTTCGAGCACGTAGCGGACGCCGAGTTCGCGCGCCACCCTGGCGACATCGACGGCCGGTCCCTTGTAGGTGAAGGTCGTATTGCGCGAGATGACGAAGAACGCGCGATTGCGCGACAGCGCGGTGATGATGTCCTCGACGATGCCGTCGGCGAAATATTCCTGCTCGACGTCGCCGCTCAAATTCTGGAACGGCAGGACCGCAATCGACGGCTTTTCGGGTAGCGGCAATGGCGGCTGGACCGCGGGCGTCTCGCTCGCCCCCACCCTTCCCTCCCCCGTGATCCCCGGGTCAAGCCCGGGGAGGGGAGGGTTAGGGAGGGGGCTTCGCGGTCCAACCCGGTAGACCCGCACCGGCCGCGCGATGTTCTTGACCTGCTGCTCGCCCTTGTCGTCGAAGGCGAAGTCGAGCTTGTCGCGCACCTGGTCGCGCACCACCCGGCTGACGCAGATCCCGCCCGGCTCGGCAAGCGCTTCGAGACGGGCGGCGACGTTGACGCCGTCGCCGTAGATGTCGTTGTCGTCGCTGATGATGTCGCCGACATTGATCCCGACGCGGAACGCGATGCGCTTGTCGGCGGGCACACCGGCGTTGCGCTCGGCCATCTCGCGCTGGACCTCGACCGCGCAGCGCACCGCATCGACGACGCTGGCGAATTCGACCAAGACGCCGTCGCCGGTGGTTTTGACGATGCGGCCGCGATGCTCCTTGATCTTGAGGTCGAGGAGGTCGCGCCGGATCGCCTTCAGCGCCGCGAGCGTCCCTTCCTCATCGACACCCATCAGCCGCGAATAGCCGGCGACATCAGCCGCCAGGATCGCCGCCAAGCGACGTTCGACCCGCTCCTCGCTCATGCGCCTCATTCCTCCGGCACGCCGGCCTTGCGCATGCCGTCGATGTGCATCGCCATCGTTTCCGGTGAGTAGACCTTCGCTCCGTACATCGTCGCCCAGCCAGAGATCGTGAACCTTGGCTGGAGCTCCAGCAGGACGCGGACGCAATCGCGGGCTTCCTCAATGCGGCCGAGATGTGCGCAGGCGGTAGCTTTTAGGCGGATCGTCACGGACCAACGCGGCTGCGCGCGAAGTGCCCGGTCGGCCCAGTCGATGGTTTCCTCGAAACGCCGCGCCACCAAGAATGCTGCCGACATACCGCCGAAAAACATCCAACCCTGCGGGTCGAGCGGGCTCAGCCGCATCGCGCGCTGAAGCGAGTCGATCGCCGGATCAGATTGATCGCGAAGCGCTGCGACCCAGCCCCGCGTTGACCACGCATACGCCGAATTGGGATTGAGCGTGAGGGCACGGTCGACCGCGTCCACCGCCATCGCTTTGTCGCCGGCAAGAACGGCCAACGTAAGGGCCGCCATCCACAGCGCGTCCGGATCATCCTTCCCGGTTTCGATGGCTTGGGTCGCGAGGCGGACTGATTCCGCGATCTGGTCGACCTCCAATGATCCCCAGCCCTGCACGGCTTGGGTTGCGCCGCACCACCCGATCAGCGCGGCGGCGGGGGCGTAATATGGATCGACCGCCAGCGCTTCGGCCGCCACGGAAGCTGCGGCAACGGTACTTGCCTCGGTGAATTTGTGATACAGCGCCCAGGCGCGCAGGTAGAGATCATAGGCATCCAGGCTGCCGGGCACCTTCCGGCTGGCGCGCTCGATTTCGGCGAGCATCAGCTTGGGTTCGATCGCCCCAGCGACGCTCGACGCCACCTGATCCTGCAACTCGAAGATGTCGTCGAGGCCGCCGTCGAAACGGTCAGCCCAGATATGGGCCCCGCTCGTCGTGTCAATCAGCTGGCCGGTGATGCGCACCCGGTTGCCGGCCTTGCGCACGCTGCCTTCAAGCACGTAGCGCACGCCTAACTCGCGGCCGACCTGCTTCATGTCGACGGCGCGACCTTTGTAGGTAAAACTCGAATTGCGGGCGATGACGAACAGCCAGGGCAGCCGGGCGATCGCGGTGGTGATCTCCTCGACCATGCCGTCGGCGAAGTATTCCTGCTCGGGATCGCCCGACATGTTCTGGAACGGCAAGACCGCGAGCGAGGGTTTGTCCGGCAGCGGTAGCGCCGCGGGTTCGGGTACGGGCTGGACCGCGGGCGTCTCGCCCGCACGCAGCCGGGACGGCTGCGCGCCGACGCGAAACACCCGCACCGGCCGGGCGATGTTCTTGAGGCTCTGCTCGCCGAGATCGTCGAAGGCGAGGTCGAGCTTGTCGCGAACTTCGTCGCGCACCACCCGGCTGATGCAGATGCCGCCGGGCTCGGCGAGGGCTTCGAGGCGGGCGGCGAGGTTGACCCCGTCGCCGAAAATATCGCCCTCGTCGATGATGATGTCGCCCTGGTGGATGCCGATGCGGAATTCGATGCGCCGCTCGGCCGCCACATCGGCATTGCGCTCCGCCATCCTCTGCTGAACCTCGACCGCGCAGCGCACCGCGTCGACGACGCTCTGAAACTCGACGAGCAGCCCGTCGCCGGTGGTCTTGACGATGCGGCCGCGGTGCTCGGCGATCGTCGGGTCGCCCAGCTCGCGCCGGACCCTCTTCAGCCGGTCGAGCGTCCCTTCCTCGTCCGCGCCCATCAGCCGCGAATAGCCCGCGACATCGGCGGCAAGGATCGCGGTGAGACGGCGGGTCGAGGCCATGCTTCTTGTGGCCCAGTGCTGCGAGTGCTGATCGAGCATCCTTATACCGTACCGCCCGCGGGTTGCGCGATTAATGCGGCGGCGGTCGGCGCCCTTTCCTCGTGCGTCCTTCGAGACGGCCACGTTGCGGCCTCCTCCGGATGACGTCCTCTCTTTATGCCATCAAGGACATACGTCATCCTGAGGAGCGCCCGGAGGGAGCGTCTCGAAGGACGCACGGCGCGATGCCACGCCAAGCGGTAGTGCCTCGGAGGCACTACCCGTCAAACCGACCCCTTTAGAAGAACATGTCATGAACCTATATCTAGGTTTGTCTCGCCGCCGGGACCGCCGCCGATGCCTGCCATCATCGCCGATCCGCCTGCTCCGCCCTGCTATTCGGATCAGGAATCGAGCAATATCAATCTCTTGATCCTGATCTCTTTATTCTTTCGCGCGCGGGCGCCGGCGCGCGCGCGCCGCCGGGGCTCATCTTCTGGCGAACCGGGTTTATCGGGCGTATTCTCTGGCGATGTCGCGGCTTGGCGACATCTTTCGCGGCGAGGTTGCCCATGGATCAGCACGCGCTCACCTGGCCGAAAGAAGGTAATTCGCGGGTCCCCTACCGGGTGTTCGCCGACCCCGATATCTACCGCGCCGAGCTCGACCGCATCTTCCTCGGGGCGAGCTGGCAATACCTGGCGCTCGCCGACGAGTTGCCCGAGCCCGGCGACTACAAGACGAGTTTCCTCGGCGAGACCCCGATCATCGTGACGCGCGGCGAGGACGGCCTCATTCATGCGATGGTCAATCGCTGCGCCCATCGCGGCAATCTGGTCTGCCTGAAGCGCCAAGGCCACACCACGGACGGCCTGACCTGCGTCTATCATTCGTGGAATTACGACCTTGCCGGCAATTTGAAATCGGTCGCGTTCCGCCGCGGCGTCGGCGGCAAGGGCGGCATGCCGGACAGCTTCCGCCTCGAGGAACATGGCTTGAAGAAACTGCGTACCGACCAGTTCGCCGGGCTCGTCTTCGGCACCCTGTCGCCCGAGACGCCGCCCCTCGCCGACTACATCGGCAACATGATCGGCGGGCGGATCGGCCGGGTCATTCGCGCCACGCCGAAAATCCTCGGCACCACCTCGCAGATCCTGCACAACAACTGGAAGCTTTACGTCGAGAACGTCAAGGATACCTATCACGCGACATTGCTGCATACCTTCTTCGCGACATTCCGGGTCAGCCGGCTGACAGCCGGCGGCGGCGTCCTGGTCAGCGAGGGCGGCGGCAATCACACCAGCCTCACGCGCGGCAAGACCGACACGGTCGGCCGCGAAGGCAGCGACAAGCTTTACGCCGACATCCAGTCGATGCGCGATGGGCTTCATCTGGCCGATCCGCGCCTCCTCGAATCGGTCGAGGAGTTCGGCGACGACGTCACGGTGCAGATCCTCAGCGTCTTTCCCAATTTCGTGCTGCAGCAGATCCACAACTCGGTCGCCTTGAGGCTCGTCCTGCCGAAAGGCCCGGAGGAAACGGAATTGCAGTGGATCTATCTCGGCTTCGAGGATGACGACGCGGCGATGACCGAACGGCGGCTCCTGCAGAGCAACCTCGTCGGCCCGGCCGGCTACGTGTCGATGGAGGACGGCGCGGTCGGCAACTTCATCCAGCGCGCGATCAAGGGCGGCGAGGACGAGTGCTCGGTCCTCGAGATGGGCGGCCTCGACCACGCCTCGCAGGACACGCGGACGACCGAAGCCTCGATCCGCGGCTTCTGGCAGGCCTATCGGCCACTGATGGGGCTGTGAGCCGCGATGGACCTCGCGGCGATCCAGCGCCGCCTCGAAATCGAGCAGCTCTACACCGCTTACGCCCATTGCCTGGATGACGACCGGCTGGAGGAATGGCCGGAATTCTTCACCGAGGATTGCGTCTACCGGGTGACCTCGGCCGAGAACTTCGAAGCCGGGCTGCCGCTGGGGATCATCTACGCCACCTCGAAAAACATGCTGGTCGATCGCGTCATGGCGCTGCGCCAGGCCAACATCTACGAGCCGCAGCGCTACCGCCATCTGCTCTCTTGCGTGCGGATTGCGAAAGCGGAGCGGGATGCGCTCGACGCCGTCGCCAATTTCCTGGTGGTGCGCACGATGCAGGACGGCGCGATGACCCTCTTCGCCGCCGGGCGCTACATCGACCGTATCGTGCGCGCCGATCCGGGCTGGAAGTTCGCCGAGAAGCAGGTGATCCTCGACAGCCGCCAGATCGACACGCTGCTCGCGCTCCCGCTGTGACACGGTGCGCCGCGGGACGATGATGCCGTTGTTGCGCATCGCGAAAGCGTTCTGCCTGGCGATGCTTGCCGTCGCGAATGTTGTTCTTTGGGGAATGCCGGCCGGAGCGGCCGGGGCGATCGTCGTCGCGTCGAAAATCGATACCGAAGGGGCGCTCCTCGGCCAGATGATCGCCGCGCTCCTCGAAGCGCGCGGCCTCTCGGTCGAGAAGAAGATCCAGCTCGGGCCGACCAACATCGTGCGCGCGGCGATCCTCGCCGGACAGATCGATATCTATCCCGAATACACCGGCAATGGCGCGGTGTTTTTTCACCGCGAAGCCGACCCGGTCTGGAAGCATGCCGAGGCGGGCTATGCCGCTGTGAGGGGGCTCGACCGGGCCGAAAACCATCTGGCTTGGCTCACCCCGGCGCCCGCCAACAACACCTGGGTCATCGCGATCCGCAACGATCTGCCGGGGTTTCCGCCGGGTAAATGCCTCGACGATCTGGCCGCCTATCTCGCCAAATCAGGCCATTTCAAGCTCGCCGCGTCGGCCGAATTCGTCGAAAGTCCGACCGCGCTCCCGGCCTTCGAGGAGACCTATGGCTTTCATCTCGAGGGGGACCAGCTCTTGACCCTGTCGGGCGGCAACACCGCGGCGACCCTGCGTGCCGCAGCGGAGGGCACCTCCGGGGTCAATGCGGCGATGGCCTACGGCACCGACGGCGAGCTCGCCGCGCTCGGCCTCACGGCGCTCTGCGACGACAAGGGCGCACAGGTGGTCTATGCCCCCGCGCCGGTCGTGCGCGAGGCGGTGCTGGAGCAGCATCCCGAAATCGCCGCGGCGCTCGACCCGGTATTCGCCTCGCTGAGCTTGACCACGCTGCAGGAGCTGAACGCCCGGATCGCGGTCACCGGCGAGGATTCCGGCGCGGTCGCGGCGGACTATCTGAAATCGCGACATTTCCTGCCGTGACCATTTTCGCCGAAATATGCGTCCTTCGAGACGGCCGCTTTGCGGCCTCCTTGTATCTCTCATTCATCGCGGTGCCGGGGTAAAGTTGGTGCCGCGGTGGCGGATGGGAGCCCTCGGCCTCCTCGGGTGTACCAGCCCGCTTCTGAGCACGGTGCGCCATCCGCAGC